>Ga0114966_10000526_pt1 | contig 36604 bp, 24 predicted proteins | sample M_130207_XF_Meta_FD_87029 | JGI IMG/M metagenome (GOLD analysis project Ga0114966, IMG submission 87029) | Freshwater microbial communities from Lake Montjoie, Canada to study carbon cycling - M_130207_XF_MetaG | ecosystem: Environmental > Aquatic > Freshwater > Lake | place: Lake Montjoie... | reverse complement strand
CAGCAGATCGAGTTCCTGTCCCACGTTGCTGCCGTGGCCACCGGGCGAGCCAAACTTCTGCCCCGTGATCGTGTAGAGCGAATCGTTTTCATTGGCGAGTTGAATGAAGTGCTGCGCGGCCTGAAGTTGCAGCTTCTTGGTCGGCTTCACTGACACACGGTAGTTGATGTCGCTGACGTTCTGCCGTGCGACGTTGTCGATCAAGCCGATGTAGGCATGGACCAGACCATATTGCTGGAAGAAGGTGTTGTTCACGCCATCTGTGGGGTTGTCATCGCCCGACGCCCAATCGTAGAAGCCCCAAATGGTTGGCTCCCACTTCACGGACTTCCAAACGTGGCCCAAACCTGCCGTGAAGTACCCGGCCTGCACGCTGCCGGCTCTGTCGCTGCCGAACTGATAGCCCCCTTCCACGTCGGTCAGGTAGGCCCGCGCACCGCAGTCGGCGGGGAATGTCCCCTGCCAACGCGATCCCAGCGTGTACCGATCACCCAGCGGAAAGCTGTTGTTCAGCGGGGGCGGAACGACCGGCACCGGGTCGAAGCCCGCTCCACCGGGGAAGAATCGGTCGTAGTGATTGAACAAGAAGAACGTGTCGATCGTGTGGTCTTTGATTCCCTTGTACGTAGCCCAGCCGCCACCGAAGAGGATGTCGCGCTGAGGCGAATCGAATTGGTTGTCGTTCTTGAGGACACCGAGTCCCGGACCGGCCCCACCTCCTGCACCGAACGTCGCAGTATTCACGGGGTTCACCAGCCACGCATCCAAGTCCCAATTCACACCGGGGCTGTTGAGTCTCAACCCTTCAAAGTTGCGGCGCGTGTTGGCCCAATCGAGGGGCGAGATCAGGCGTTGCGAACCGAACAACAACTCTTGCCGTCCGATGCGAAACCACACCGGTTTGTCATCTCGCTCCAGAACCTTCAGATCAACGAAGGCGTTTTGCAGGTCCCAGCGGTTCTCGTCGATCCCGGTCACCGGCAGATCGTTGCCGTAGATCGAGGCGTCGATCATCTCGACATAGACGCGCACCCAGTCGGAGTGCTTGAGGTCCATGTAGTTGCGCCAGCGGAGCAGGTCATAGGTCGAGTGACCTCCCGCACCGAATGGGGCGCGGAGACGGTTCCGCTCGTCCATGTACCGATGACGGAGTTCGCCACCAACGGAGATCTTCGTGTCCTCGACGATGTCCCCTGGCAGGATGCTGTCGAGTGGGATGTCCTTCAGGTTTTCGCCGAGCAATTCTGTGTGCGGTGTCTTCTTGTAGCTGAAGTCGTTGTCAAAGAACATCGGCTTCCACGGCTGTGGCGGTGGCTTGGGAGCGGCGGGCTTGGAAGCGGCCGGAGCCGGTGACGCGGGTGCCGGTGTTGTCTCATAGGGAGCAGGCGCGCCTGTCGCCGGTGCCTGCGAGAGTTGAAGAGCCTCATCCCGCAAAGTGTCCTCACTGGCAGGAGCGGGCGGAATGACGGGCACTTCTTGCGCCCGCGTCACCGTGGTGAGGCCGATGCAAAATCCCAAACTCATCGCCGCAAACGTCCAACGTCGCATCTCAACTCGCTCCCGCGAGGCGTCCGCTGAGTTGCGGCTTGGGCCTCGTCCTTGAGGATGTGTGGCTCGTGCTGTGCGTCAGCAACGGACCAGATAATTCGTGTCGAGTGAGCTATCGTCGCGGTCGGCTCGCGGCGGAGATTCGCAGCGCCGAAGAATCCTTGCGGCTTCGAGAAACCACAATCCTCAATGTCCGGTTGTAGTGACTGCCAAAAGTGGGGCCGGATCGTCGCCGTACGGTCGTGAAGCGAGACGACTGGTAGACGATCGCTCATTGGCAAGAAGTGCCAGACGGCGGACGTTGGTGAGACCTCACGTGGCCATCGATGAGACTTTCTTGGTGAGCCGGGCGGCGTCAGCCCCCGGACTCTTGGCTCATGAAGTCCGAGGGCTGACGCCGCTCGGCTCACCAAGACAACGTGTGGTTGAGAAATCGTCTCATCCGTGGTCGCGCGGCTGATAACTCGCACGGCAATACGAGCACCTGTCGTTCGCCTCGAGGCGACCCTTCACGGCATCAATGCGACGACGGCCAACGAGGGAATCGACGCGGACTTGCTCACCGCGGTCGGCAGCGGCGAGGCGACTCGTTCGGACGAGGTCTTCGCGGACGACGCGGGTGGCGATCCGGCAGCGTCGTGCTGATCGTCTGGCTTGTGGCCCTGACGTTCCAAGAACCCGACGAGATCGCCGCGCAGAGCGTCATAGTCGGGGTGTTCCATCATTGCCGCGCGATTGCGCGGATGAGGGAACGGTACGGTAAGAATGTCGCCGACGGTGGCACTCGGGCCGTTGGTCATCATCACGACGCGATCCGAAAGAAACAGGGCTTCATCCACATCATGTGTCACCATCAGCGCGGTCTTCTGATCGGCAGACCACAAGTCGATCAGAACTTGTTGCAACTCAAACCGCGTCAGCGAATCGAGCATCCCGAACGGCTCGTCGAGCAGCAGCATCTTGGGGTTGAGGGCGAAGGCGCGCGCGAGTCCGACGCGCTGACGCATCCCCGCCGAGAGTTCCGCCGGTCGCTTCTTGAGCGCGTCACCCAAGCCGACCAGTTCGAGATAGTGAACGACGATGTCGGCGCGATGCTGTCGTGTCAGTTCGGGACGGACCTGCTCGACGCCGAGCATCACGTTGTCGAACGCGCTGCGCCACGGAAGCAACGACGGCGACTGAAACACCACGCCGCGATCCGGCCCCGCCCCGTCGATCTCGCGCCCGGCAAGCATAATCCCGCCCGTAGACAGCTCCGTCAGCCCCGCGACCATCGACAGCACCGTCGATTTGCCGCAGCCCGAATGTCCGATCAATGACACGAACTCGCCTTGTTTCACCGCGAGGTTGAAGTCGGTCACGATGACCGCTTCGCCTCCGTCTCGCTTTGGGTACGACTTGCTCACGCGCCACAATTCGAGATACCGATCATTCGCTGTCATGGGGTGTGGGTTCCTGTCAGACCATTTTTCGTCGTGACTGTTTCCAGCCACGTACTCAAAGGGCTTCGCCAGTCGTTCGCGGACAGAGGAGCGTTCCTTGACCGGCAGATAGGGGACGGCATCGTGTTTCGTTCGGACCATGAGGCACCTCCGTCATTCCTCAGCCCCGTCAAGCGGGGACTAATTCTCGTTCGTTTTTGACCGCTACCGTTCGTTGCTTGCGACGGCCCGGGCCGAGCAGCCAGTCCAAAATCTGTTTTTTCATCCGTTTGAATCGCGGGTCCGCCCCGAGGGCCTTCCGATCGCGAGGGCGATCCAGATCGACATCGAAGCTGGGGCCAAGGGTCGCTCGCGGGCCGGCGCTCAGCGGGATGATGCGATCCGCCAACAGCAGTCCTTCATCGACATCGTTCGTGATGAGAATGACCGTCTTCCGATCCCGCTCCCAGATCCGTTCGATCTCATCTTGAAGCGTTGCGCGCGTGAGGGCGTCCAGCGCACCGAGCGGTTCATCCAACAGCAGGATCGCGGGGTCCATTGCCAGCGCGCGAGCCACCGCCACACGCTGGCGCATCCCGCCACTTAACTCATGCGGCTGCTTGTTTCGCGCCGGCGTGAGATTCACCATCGCGATGTACTTCTCGATGTACGCCTTCTTCTGTTCAGCAGGCCAGTCGAACAGTGCATCGACCGCCAGTGCAATGTTCTCGTACACGGTCAGCCACGGCAGGAGCGAGTAATTCTGAAAGACGACGCCGCGATCCGGACCCGGCTCCGTGATTTGCTTGCCATCCAGTTCGATGCGACCGCTGTCGGGTGAGATCAGCCCCGCGATCAGCGAGATCAGCGTCGTCTTCCCCGCGCCGGAGTAGCCGACAATCGCGAGGAACTCGCCGCGCCGGACTTCGAGATTGATGTCCTGCAAGACCTCGGTTCGCTGCTTGGCGGAGCCGTAGCCTTTGCAGACATCGGTGAGTGTGAGAAAGGGCGTCGTCATGGGATTGGTGTCGTTTCGGTTTCAGTTGTTACTTGGTTCTTGGTGTTCGTCTTGGCTTTGTCCCCTCGCCCCAGCTTTGTGGGGAGAGGGCTAGGGTGAGGGGGCTTCGCTTCACGCACTCGACTTTGAACGCAACCAAGAACCCCTCACCCCCGGCCCCTCTCCCGACCACCGAAGCGGCGGTGCCCGAGCTGGGGCGATGGGAGAGAGATGTCAGCCAGAGTCTCGACGAGATCTGCGCCGGGTGTCGTGCCATCACGTTCGCTCCAATCGGATGTCGGTTTCCCGTTCGATGTACTTCCATTCTTCCGTTCCGCGCAGGGCTGCCAGTAAGTCATCGAAGACGGCCGAGTCACGCGGGGCGTACTCAAACCAGGTCACGAAATCGAATTGCTCGCCCAAGTCGCGGCCGTGCATCAACCGGCGAGCAATCGCGGGGAGATAGTTCATTCCGGTCGCGATGTGTCGCGACCGTGTCTCCAGAATGTCACGCCGTTCGTCCTGCGCGAGACTCCACCAAGCGGCTGTTTTCTTGATCGGAATCAACGCAGCACACGTCGCGTGCATGCGATTGAGAGCCGGCTGCTTCGACTGTAATGCGTCTCGCTCCTCGCGCGAGACATAGCGCGTGTTGCTGACCACGCCTCGCAATAGCCACGAGGTCCCCAAAGGCAGCCGTTCGAGTGGACCGTTGACAATCTCAATGTGTGACACCGGCTTGAGCGGCTGGCCGGATCGTGTCGCGGCCTCCGTGACGCGCCACGATCCGGTCGTACCGCCAAGATAGTTGTAGAGAGCTTCCATCGGTCGCCTCTTCGAGAGTTCGCGAATCCCACGCAACGTGCTGGACTGGCATGTGACCACGCTCATGACATCACCTCCGGCAACTTTTACGGTCATCCAGCAAATATTTTTGGTGAGCCGGGTGCCATCAGGCCCCGGACTCTTTGCTCAAAAGTCCGGGGCCTGACGGCACCCGGCTCGCCTCGTCTTTCAAATGTGTTCATTCACACCAAATTCTCGACACCAGGCTTTCAACTCACCCCGGTTGGAACCGTCGTTCGACGACACTCATCAGTCGGTCGAGAGCGAAGCCGACTGCGCCGATGGTCAGGATGCAGAGAATGATGTGTTCGTAGATCAGGCTGTTGTATTCCTGCCACAGAAACCCGCCGACGCCCGGTGCGCCGGTCAGCATTTCGCACGCGACGATCACCAGCCACGCGATGCCGAGGCTTAGCCGAAAACCGGTGAACATGAACGGCAACGTCGCGGGAAGCAGCACTTTGAACAGCGTCTTCGTCCGGGACAGCTTCAGGACTTTGGCGACGTTCAGGTAATCCTGTGGCACCGCGCGCACGCCCATCGCCGTGTTGACGACCGTCGGCCACATCGAACAGAGCGCGATGGTGAACAGCGCCGCCGGTTCCGACTTCCCGAACAACACCAATCCCAACGGTAGCCACGCCAGCGGCGAGACCGGTTTCAAGAACTGAATGATCGGATCGAAGATGCGTGTCAGCAGCTTGGACGTTCCCAGCAGGAAGCCGAGCGGCGTCCCGATCAGCAGCGCAAGGAAATAGCCTTTCCCGACGAGGATCAGCGAGTACCACGTGAACCGCAAGATGCCTTGGTCCAACTCACCGCGTTTGGCAAACGGCTGCGAGAGATACGGCAGACTGACCTGCCACGTCTTGATCGGTGAAGGCAGATTCGGTGCCCAGGTCGAACACGAGATGGCCCACAACATCACGACGGCCAACATGCCGATCAGTGGCAAGACTAGCCAATCGAGCGGGAAACGCTTCTCGTTCATTTCAATACTTCCTGAGCGTCCGTCGTCAAACGATCCGCCTTCATTTGGACATAGGTTCCAGCCGCTGAATACAAAGCCACGCTGATCGCGATCATGGGTGTGACCAACGTTTTCACGATCACCACGGAATCAATTTGCCCGCGCCACCAGAAGTCACCTTGATTGACCAAGATCTGAGCGGCACCCACCGTCAATCCGATAGACAGTGAACGCCGCCAAACCTTTCGTTGGGACAAAGCCTGCTGCCATAACGGCCATGCCGAACTAAGCCGCATCATGGTCAAAGGCCCTTGCTGGAGACCGAAGCAAGCCCTGTCAGGCAGAACGAACTTCAAACCGTCCGACGTGGAACTCACCCTTTCAAGTTCTTCACCGCAAACCCGGTCGCGTATTCCTCGGGCTTGGTCGGATCGAACTGCACTCCGTCGAACAGCGTCTCCGGTTCCATGCTCGCACCGCCGTGGGCGTAGCCGATTTCCTTCATCGCCTCTTCGTAGAGATCGCCGCGCATGACTTGCTTGGCGACTGCTGCGTAATCGGGTGCCCCCTCGACCATGCCCCAACGACGGAACTGGGTGAGCCACCAGACGGCGTACTTCGCCTGCGGGAAGTTGCAGTTCCGCTGGCTGAAGATCATGTAGTTCGGGTCGTCCTTCGTGCGGCCGTCGCCATAGTCATACTTCCCTTGCAGACGACCGAGGATCACTTCGGGCGGACAGTTGATGTACGACGCGGCCGAGACAATCTGAGCCTGCTCGGGCCGGTTGTTCATGTCGTCGAGCCAGACGCTCGCTTCGTGAAGCGCCTTGAGGACCGCCTTGACGGTTTTCGGATTCTTCACGGCGAACTCGGCCGTGAACGCGCAGACCTTTTCGGGGTGATCCTTCCAGATGTCCTGAGTTGCAAGTGACGTGAAGCCGATGCCGTCCGAGATAGCTCGTGCGTTCCAAGGCTCACCGACGCAATAGCCGTCCATCTTGCCGACCTTCATGTTGGCCACCATCTGCGGCGGCGGAACGGTGGCCAGCGCGACATCGGTATCGGGATTGATCCCACCCGCCGCGAGGTAGTACCGCATCCACATCGCATGTGTGCCGGGCGGGAACGTCATGGCAAACGTCATCGGTGTCCCGGCCGCTTTCGCCGCATCGACCAGGGGTTTGAGAGCCTTCGGGTCGTCGGCCACCTTCCCCTTCAAGTCCGCCTTCAGCGTGATGGCTTGTCCGTTTCGATTCATGATCCACGGCACGACCATCGGCTTCTTGGGCGAACCGAGCAGGCCCATCGTCGAGGCGATCGGCATCCCGAGCAGCATGTGCGTCCCTTGAATGTCGCCGTTCGAGAGCGAGTCACGAATCGCCGCCCAGCTCGCCCCTTTGCTGACGGTCGAGTTGATCCCGTACTTCTTGAAGAGACCTTTCTCATGCGCGATGACGATCGGTGAACAATCGGTGAACAATCGGTCAGCGCGATGATGCCGAACTTGAGGTCCGGCATCTCGGGCGTATCGCTCGGTGGAGCCACGTGTGCGTTTGCGCGAACGTCAGCCGCCGGACTGGCACCCGTCGTTGTCGCGGGCGATGTCCCGCAACCCGAGATCAAACCGGCGGCAACACCCGTTGCGGCCACTCCCAGAAACTCACGACGACCTATTTCCGTACGGCGAGACATCACGATGCCTTTGTGTTGAGACTCACTACAGGACAAGCCCTGTTTGCCTCAAAGCAACCTCAATGCCATCAAGCCGGATCGTTGTAGAAGTGACCGCGCCGTAGGAGATCGCTGGACTGTTTTCATTGGAAAACGCCCTCATTGCCAAGGTCATTCACACTGACTTCGGCTTCCCGAACTTTTTGAGACATCAGAAATCGCAAGCCCGCAAGTTAGGCAAGGAGATGAAAGAGTAGGCTGACCCACCAGCGTCAAACGTAGGTTGGGTGCCCGACTGTCCGACATCAAATGCAAATCTCGTGGACGGAGCAGCCAAGTTTCTTCGGCCGGGGCCAGACACTCCAATCAAGACCTCTCGCGTCCAAGAATGAGGCCGTTTGTCATTTTAACCGCGACCCTCTGGGGAGCGTGTTTCACGCCAGGCATCCCCCGCAACGCGCTCCCCCCAGAGGGGCGCGATTAACGAGCGGCGCAGCAATCACTGTCGTACCACCCGTAGTCCGGATGCCTACCTCTGGACGCAGGCGTCTGGACGACAACGTTGCGGTCCCTGCCGGATTGCATGTATGGGGTCTGTGGACGGCACCAGCAATCCCCTCGGGGCAGCGACTTTCCAAGTCCGACAGAGATTGATGCGCAAATCCTAAACATCTCACTCTTGGTCGCGAGGTAGGATCGCGAACGCATTGAGCCAGCTTCCTGTGACCATCGCTGGCTGATGACAAGCCGCAGGTCCGAACCCAAGGAGTCTTTTACGCATAACGATGAAGCTCGAAATTGCAGCCACTCACCCTACTGGCAGTGTGATGCCGAAGCGTGTCACCACTTCGTACTGTGTGACGAGGCGGATCAATTCCGCATGTGACCGCGCGTGGAGCTTCTTCATCACGGCAGCGCGGCGCATCTCGATGGCCCGTTCGGTGACGGCGGCTCGCTGAGCGATCGCCTTGTTCGGCAGTCCCAACAACAGCAGTTCAAGGACTTCGTGGTCCTTGGTCGTGAGGGTCTGAAACCGCTCGCCGATGGCCAACCAGACAGTACGGAGGCGACGACGTTCGACATCCTCTTGCGAGGCGCTGACAACGCGAGCCAAGATTTCTTCGGCGGGGTCTCTCGCTTCAAACACATCGACTCGACCGCCGGTGAGGCGTCTCAATAATCGAGCCAACTCGGGTGACGTGGCCAGCACGATGAGCGGCCGTTGGTCCCCGCGACCCATCCAGCGCGCACAGGCTTGCAGCCCGTCCGTCTCACGCTCGGAAGTCAGCACGAGCAACACGCAGCCAGGCGCATCGTCGTCGTCGCGGAAGTCGATCACCGAACGAAACGCCCGCGCGACGGCACCACGTGCTTGGACCAGACCACTCCACTGACGAGCCGATTCGTGTTCGCCAACAACAAAGACGACGGGTTCGGTCGGCGGTGACATCTTGTTCCGCAACGTGCAGAGTGAACTAAGGGCAATCATGGTGAGAGGACTGAAAGCAACCGCCGTGCCGCCGCGTGTGCTGCTCCCTTTCAAGCCCCTTTCCGCTGCAACGCGACCTCGCTCGGGCTGGCCCCGGTGGCTCGCCAGTTTCTGCACTACTGATGAAGAGATGCCACCGAAGGAACGCCCTGTGTAACGCCGTGGAGCATCGTGAATCGCGATGTCGTGCAGAAACCGGTGAACCACTGGGGCTAGCCCGGTGGGGTGAGTGTGGCATCAATGCCTGCCGCCAATTCAGGCAGCGCTGCCCGCGATTAGTCTCGGCGAGCGTTGATGCCGCCGCGTGCAAATGGTCGGCACCGCTCTCAATTGCAACGCCGTCGCGAACTCTCACCGCAAGATCGCTTCGGTTCCCCGAACGATCCAACCCATTTGTGCAATCAGTGCCCAAACGGCAAGCCGATTGCCTTCATCGAATACCGCGACGTGTACAGCAGCACGGGCGAAGCTTCGTCAGTTGGTCAATGCCGAACACGGAACACTGAAAACCGAACACGCCCCAGCTGTCCGTTCCGAAGACTCCACGCACGCTCCAGCAGACAGACGTTCCAAAGGCCGTCCCATGATCGCTCCCCGTCCTCGCAAGACCCTCGTCGTCATTGGCAACGGAATGGTGGGTCATCGCTTTTGTGAGAAGCTCATCGAGTACGACGTTTCGGGCGAGTACCGACTCGTCACGTTCTGCGAAGAGCCGCGCGCTGCTTATGACCGTGTCGGACTCACCACGTTCTTCGCTCATCGCGATGCTCAGAAGCTGATGCTGGCTCGCAAGGAGTGGTATCTCGAACACGGCATCGAACTGCACATCGGCGACCGGGCTTGCGAGATTGATCGTGAACGAAAGCGGGTCCGTTCGGACAAAGGGGTCGAGCTCGAATACGACGCCATCGTCATGGCGACCGGCTCGTACCCATTTGTCCCGCAAGTGCCGGGGATCAAGAACGCGGGTGTCTTCGTTTACCGGACGATCGAAGACCTCGAACACATGATCGCGTACTCGGAGCGATTGAAAGCCGATGCCCTGCACCGCGCAAAGGCCGATGTCGAGGGAACGAGTGCGCCGGCCTTGGTTTTCCCTCCCATCGCGGCGGTGATTGGCGGCGGGCTGCTCGGGTTGGAAGCGGCCAAGGCAACGTTCGATCTCGGGCTGGAGACGCATGTCATCGAGTTCGCTCCACGACTGATGCCGCGCCAGATTGATGACAAAGGCTCGAAGGTGCTGGTCTCGAAGATCGAGGATCTCGGTGTGCAGGTCCATCTCAACACGGGGACTAAGGAAGTTCTCGGCAACGGCAAAGTTGAGGGTCTGAAGTTCAACGACGACACCGAGATGCCGGTGGACATGATCGTCGTCTCGGCAGGCATCCGGCCTCGCGATGACTTGGCCAAGCAAAGCGGCTTGGAGATCGGTCCCCGAGGCGGCATCGCCGTGAACGACCATCTCCAAACGAGCGATCCCGACATCTACGCCATCGGCGAATGTGCGTCGCATCGCAGCATGATCTATGGGCTGGTTGCGCCCGGCTACGACATGGCGGACATCGTGGCGGCGAATTTGTGTGGCACGTCTGAATTCGCGTCGCGCAGCGACCGCCCTCCCCTCGCCCCGGCTTTGCGGGGAGAGGGCAAGGGTGAGGGGCTAAGCGGTGAGTACGCGCAGTCGATGCGGGACGAAGAGAAGGCAAGACCCCTCACCCTAACCCTCTCCCCGCAAAGCCGGGGCGAGGGGACAGGAGAAGACACCCTCAACCCTCAACTCTCGACCCTCGACCCTCCGTCACCCCGCCTCTTCTCCGGTGCCGACATGTCCACCAAGCTCAAGCTGATGGGAGTCGATGTCGCGAGCTTTGGCAACTACGAAGCGGACGAGAAGACGGCGAAGTCGCTCGTGTTTGAAGACCCGTTCGATGGGGTCTACAAAAAGATTCTGGTGTCTCTTGATGGGAAGAAGCTGCTGGGCGGGATGCTCGTCGGTGACGCGGCCGATTACATGCGGCTCCTCATGGCGTGCAAGTCGGACAAGCCGTTGACGGTCTCTCCCGCAGAAATGCTGCTCGGCCCGAAAAGCGGAGCAGCGGCGGGAGGCGTGGATGATCTCGATGATTCCGCGCAGGTCTGTTCGTGCAACAACGTCTCGAAGGGAAAACTCTGTGCGGCGATTGCCGGTGGTGTTTGCACGATCGGTGAATTGAAGAGTTGCACCAAGGCGGGGACCGGTTGCGGCGGCTGCGTGCCGATGGTGACGGACATCCTGAACAGTGAACTCAAGAAGTCGGGTAAGACGGTCAACACGTCGCTCTGTGAGCACTTCGCGTTCTCGCGGCAAGAGCTGTTCGACATCGTGAAGGTGAAGGGCTATCGCACATTCGCGGCTCTGGTCGCCGGCTCAGGCAAGGGCCACGGCTGCGAAGTCTGCAAGCCGACGGCCGCCTCCATTTTCGCGAGCCTCTGGAACGACAACGTCCTCGATCACTCGACGCTGCAAGACACGAACGATCGGTTCCTCGCGAACATTCAGCGAGGCGGATCGTACTCGGTCGTCCCCCGCGTGCCCGGTGGAGAGATCACGCCCGAGAAGCTCATCGTCCTCGGTGAGGTCGGCAAAAAGTACGGTCTCTACACGAAGATCACTGGTGGCCAGCGGATCGACTTGTTCGGGGCCGAGGTCCACCAGCTCCCGTCGATTTGGGAGGAACTTGTCAACGCGGGCTTCGAGAGCGGTCACGCTTACGGCAAGGCGTTGCGAACCGTGAAGAGCTGCGTCGGTTCGACGTGGTGTCGCTACGGCGTGCAGGATTCCGTCGGTTTCGCGATCCGTGTCGAGAACCGCTACAAGGGCTTAAGGTCTCCTCACAAACTCAAGTCGGCCGTGTCAGGCTGCATCCGCGAATGTGCTGAAGCTCAGTCGAAGGACTTCGGCCTGATCGCGACTGAGAACGGCTACAACCTCTACGTCTGCGGCAACGGCGGCTCGAAGCCTCGTCACGCCGATCTGCTCGCGGGCGATCTCTCCGAAGAGACGGCCATTCAGTACATCGACCGCTTCCTGATGTACTACGTTCAGACGGCGGACCGACTGACGCGAACATCGGTCTGGCTGGAGAAAATGGAGGGGGGCATCGAACACCTGCGCGACGTGATCGTCCACGACAAGCTCGGCATCTGCGCGGACCTCGAACGACAGATGCAGTTCGTCGTCGAGACCTACAAATGTGAATGGGCCGAAGTCGTGCGAGACCCCGAACGCCGCCGCCTCTTCCAACAGTTCGTCAACACCGATCAGACGGAACCAACGATCGAGTTCGTCAGCGAACGCGGCCAATCACATCCGGCACCGTGGGGTGAGTTGCTTCAGTTGGCGGTGGGCCAAGGGACAGAGATCGGACAGCCGCAGGCTGTGTCTGTCCCCTCGCCCCCGTCTTCGGGGGAGAGGGCGAGGGTGAGGGGGCCGAACGGTGAACACGCTCCGACAAACACGAACGACCTCCCCTCATCATCGCCTCGCTTCGTCATCGCGTCATCGCCCATCAGCCCCCCTCACCCTCACCTTCTCCCCCCCAAGGCGGGGGGCGAGGGGACAAGACAAGAGAAGGCAGAAGAACCCCTCACCCTCGCCCTCTCCCCGCAAAGCCGGGGCGAGGGGACAAGACAAGACGAAGACAGAAGAGAAGACACGCTCGCCCCACGTCCCGCGCCCCTCGTTCCGCGTTGGGTGAGCGTCGGCAAAGTCTGGGACTTTCCGATCAATGGCGGGGCAACGATCAAGCATGGTCACGCTCAGATCGCCGTCTTCAACTTCGCCAGCCGAGCCGAGTGGTACGCGACCGACAACATGTGTCCGCACAAGCAGGAGTTCGTCCTCTCCCGTGGAATCATCGGCGACACAAACGACATCCCCAAAGTGGCCTGCCCGCTCCACAAGAAGAACTTTTCACTGCAAGACGGCTCATGCCTGAGTGGCGAGAGCTACTCGATCCGCACTTACGAAGTGAAGGTGGACGGCGACGATGTCCTCGTGCTGCTTCCGTCGTCCGAGCTACTGGCGACGACACCGGCCATCGAACAACGCCAGTGTGCGAGTTCGTGCTTCGCGTGTGCTCCGGTGTGAGTCCTCCAAACTTCGAGGTGAGCCGGGTGCCGTAAGGCCCCGGATTCTTCATCGCAGGTGTCCAGGGCCTTACGGCCAATGGCACTCACTTTGAGCGGCACGGCGCTAGCCGCGGGTAAACGGAGTTGTGTTTCCAAGCAAAGAACCGGCGGCTAGCGCCGTGCCGCTCACGGAGTGAATGACAAAGTGAGTGCCCGGGGCCTTACGGCACCCGGCTCACCAAGAGAAATTGCAGTCTTCAATCATCATGTCCTCCCTGCTCGACAAACCGACGCTCGCTCCTTCGCCTCCGCCCAAACGGACGATCAGCCCGCTGCCGTCGTTTCTCGAGGAGTTATTGGCCGACCAGCAGGACCTGACGGCGGTCGAGCGATTCTCGCAGTTTCATTCGGGAGCTTCGCAGCCGTTGCAGGCTCGGTATTACTCGACGCTCCTTCCCGCCTCGCCGCCGGGGCCGGGTGAGCAGTATGCGTTTGAGGTCAATCTCGACAGTTGTTCGGGGTGCAAGGCGTGTGTGACGGCGTGTCACTCGTTGAATGGACTCGATGAGAACGAGACGTGGCGCGACGTGGGGTTGCTACACGGCGGGAGTGCGATGCTGCCGGTGTTGCAGCACGTCACGACGGCCTGCCATCACTGTCTCGACCCGGCTTGCATGAACGTCTGTCCGACGCGGGCTTACGAAAAGGACCCGGTCACAGGGATCGTGAAGCATCTGGACGACCAGTGTTTCGGGTGCCAGTACTGCATCCTCGCGTGTCCGTATGAGGTGCCGAAGTACAACGCCAAACGAGGCATCGTCCGCAAGTGCGACATGTGCAGCCAGCGGCTGGCGGTAGGCGAGGCTCCCGCGTGCGTTCAAGCCTGTCCGCACGAGGCGATCCGCATCACGACCGTCAAGAAGAGCGATGTCGCCGCCGACTGCGAAGTCGATTCGTTTCTGCCGGGTGCGCCGCATCCCCAGTTCACGCAACCGACAACGAACTACAAGTCGTCACGGCCGCTCCCTCGCAACACATTGCCCGCCGACTACCACGCGGTTCAGGCGGAACATGCTCACTGGCCGCTCATCATCATGCTGGTCCTGACGCAGCTCTCGGTCGGAGCGTTCCTAGTCGGAGAGCTGCTGCACGCGAACCTGCTCGGTTCGACATCGCTCGCCCACGTCCTGCCGATTCACGCCCTGAGTGCCCTCGGTTTCGGACTGCTCTCGCTGGCTGCGGCCACGCTGCATCTCGGTCGCCCGCTGCTGGCCTATCGCGCGGTCCTCGGCCTGCGCCACTCGTGGCTCAGCCGCGAAATCGTCGCGTTCGGAGTCTTTGCAAAACTGGCAGCGGTGTATGCGGCGGTGCTGTGGTTCGGTGGTGGGCCAGATGGAACCGTAGGGTGGGACCAGCGGCACTTCGCCGCGCCGGCCCACCAAGTGACAGTCACGACAACGCCAGATCGTGGGCCGGCGCTCGAAGCGAGCTTGTCCCACCCTACAAATCCCTCCCCGCTCCGCCTTCCCCGCTCCGCCCGTTCACTTCTCGGAGCCTCCGTCGTCGCGGCCGGTCTCGCGGGAGTCTTCTGCTCGATGATGATCTACGTCTACACCCGGCGGCCGTTCTGGAGTGGCTCACGGACATTTGTGAAGTTCTCGCTGACGACGGTGTGGCTTGGGTTATCGACAGTACTCGCGGTGTCGCTCTTGGCGGCGGGGTGGAGTGATTCGTTGGGGGTGAGCGAATTAATGGCCGACTACGGACGCCGGCTCTGTCAGGGAATCGTCTGCGTCGCCGCAGCCAAGTTGTTGTACGAGGCGTCGTTGTTCGGACATCTCGCCAGCAAGCAAGCGACGCCGCTCAATCGGTCGGCTCGGTTGATGGCGGGTGAACTCGCCGTCTGGACTCGTTGCCGGTTCGCCGCCGGTCTGATTGGAGGGATCGTGCTGCCGTTCTTCATGTTGAACCAATCCACCACGCCGAACGAAGCAACACTCATCGCCCTCGGACTCGCGTCTTTCTTCCTCTCACTCATCGGCGAGACTCTCGAACGAACCCTCTACTTCACCGCCGCCGTCGCCCCGCGCATGCCGGGAGCGCTGAAGACGTGAAGCGAAAGGCAGGACCACGAATCTCACGAATCTGAAGCGGGGAAATAAAGTATGAAATGTCGAGAGCTTGCCGTCCTCGTCACGCACCGATTCGGCGGAGCCTGTCATCGTTCGTTCGCTCGCTTCCTCTCGCCTTTGCCTTTCAGATTCGTGGTTCTGTCCTACCTGTCTTCTGCCTTTTTCCGTGACCTTCCGTGGTTCAGGATTTGAACGATGACGATTGCCGAATTGCTCCATCAGCGTGACGGGGCTTACACGCGCGAGATGCTGCTCGCGCCGGGTGGGTTTGGGTTGGGAGTCGTTCCCGATCGGGAACGGCCCGATGCGACGACCGCTTCGACGTGCGGGTTTTGTTCGACGGGGTGCAGTCTCAATGTTCATCTGAAGAACGGCGTGGCGGTCGGTCTGACGCCGAACACCGAGTACCCCGTGAACCTTGGCATGGCGTGTCCGAAGGGGTGGGAAGCGCTGAACGTGTTGAAGGCCGCCGACCGCGCGACGACGCCGTTGATTAAGAACGCTCAAGGGAAGTTCGAGCCGGTCGATTGGGACATCGCGATGCGGACGTTCTGTTCGCGGATGAAACAGATCCAACGTGAACACGGCCCCAATTCAGTGGCTTGGCTCGGGACGGGGCAGATCGCGACGGAAGAGATGGCGTTGCTCGGTTCGCTCGCCAAGTTCGGGATGGGAGTCCTTCACGGCGACGGCAACACGCGGCAGTGCATGGCGACGGCGGTCGTCGCGTACAAGCAGTCGTTCGGCTTCGATGCTCCGCCGTACACGTATCAGGATTTTGAAGAGACCGACTGCATGGTCCTCGTCGGAGCCAACGTCTGCATCGCGCATCCGATCCTGTGGGAGCGGGTCATGCGGAACAAGCGGTCTCCCGAAATCATCGTCGTCGATCCGCGTCGGACCGAGACCGCGATGAACGCCACGCAGCATTTGGCGATTCAGCCGAAGAGCGATCTCGCGCTGTTCTATGGTCTAGCTCACATCCTGATCCAGAACGACTGGCTCGACCACGACTACATCGCCGCGCACACGAACGGCTTCGACGAGTTCGCCGCGCACGTGAAGCCGTTCACGCCGGAAGCGGTTTCGGTGACGACCGGCATCTCCATCGAGTCGCTCTACAAGGTCGCCCGCACGATTCACGAGCGAGAACGCGTTTCGTTCTGGTGGACGATGGGAGTGAACCAAAGTTACGAGGGGACTCGCACCGCGCAGGCTCTCATCAATCTCGCCCTGATGACGGGGAACATGGGCCGACCGGGAACGGGAGCGAACTCGATCACCGGCCAGTGCAACGCGATGGGTTCGCGACTCTACTCGAACACGACCAATCTGCTCGGCGGACGCGAGTTCACCAGCGAAGCCGATCGTCGCGAGGTCTCGAACATATTGGGAATTGACAAGCAAAAAATCCCCACTCAAAACAGTTGGGCCTATCCCGAAATCATGAAGGGAATCTTGGAAGGGAAGATCAAAGGCTTGTGGGTTATCGCGACGAATCCTTCGCACTCGTGGATCAATCAGACTCAAGCGCGAGACATTCTGGATCGGCTCGATTTTCTGGTCGTGCAGGACATGTATTCGTCCACGGAAACCGCGCGCGAAGCCGACTTGATCCTTCCCGCCGCCGGATGGGGTGAGAAAGAGGGAACCTTCATCAACTCGGAACGCCGCATCGGGCTGCACAAGAAAGTCGCAAAGGCCCCCGGCGAAGCGCTGGCCGACTTCCACATCTTCAAGCTGATCGCCCACTACTGGGGCTGCGAAGACTTGTTCATCGAATGGCGATCGCCCGAAGCGACGTTCCAAATCATGAAGCGTCTCAGCGCGGGCCAACCCTGCGACATCACGGGCATCCGCGACTATCAGCATCTGGACGAAGCGGGAGGGATTCAGTGGCCGTTCGTCGAGGGGGTTGATGGTCGAGCGTTGAGGGTTGAGAGTGAAGAGGCGGAAGACCTGCCTTCTGCATCTGACCCTCAACCCTCTTCCCAACGCCGCCTCTTCGAAGACGGTCGCTACCACCACGCCGATGGCCGGGCGAAGTTTCTGTTCGAGGCTCCGCGACCGATGCCCGAGCCTCCTTCGGCCGAGTACCCGTTCATCCTGCTGACCGGTCGTGGCACGGCGGCGCAGTGGCACACGCAAACGCGCACGGCGAAGTCGGCCGTGCTGAGAAAGCTCTCGTCGCAGTCGGTCTACGTCGAGATCAGTCCCGACGACGCGCGGTCACTCGCCATCCGACCACAAGACTGGGTGAGCGTCTCGTCGCAGCGCGGCAGCCTCCGCGCACGAGCCTTCGTTACACCGACCGTTCAACCCGGCCAAGTCTTCATCGCCATGCACTACGAAGAGGCCAACCAACTGACCGACGCCGTCTTCGACCCGTACTCGCGCCAACCGTCGTACAAAGCGTGCGCAGTAAAGGTCACTCGCAGCGCTTCCTAGAAAATGGAGCTGAGTTGCAAGGTCCGAGTTGCGTCCTCGATCAATTCGGGGACTTGAAATCAGCGTATCAATCATCGTCCGCATCATGGCGGATGCGGCCAGCATCCGAACCGACGCTGGCAGCGTCAGCCACGACCGTGATCGATGGAGCGTGTGGGAGCCGGGGTCAGGTGAGGCTTTGAGTCTGGCCACAGAATGCGAGCAGCCCGGCGTATTGCTACGCCGGGCTGCGACCGTTTTAAGAGGCTCGTCCATGGCGAGCAAAGTTACTGTTGAACACTCAACTTGAGCAGGTCGAGGCCGAACTCGATGTGGAGTGTGGCACCGGTTGCTGTGGGCGTGATCTCGATGTTCATGACATCGCCCGCTTCGCCCGCAAGGGCATCGGCACGTTCGATCAGACCTTCGTCGTCCGATTCGAGCAGCGTGACGAGCGTGGCTGGCTTCACGCGTAGCGAGATCGGGGCCATCTTCTTCGGAGCCGCTTTGCCCGACAGATCGAGAGCCTTCTTGAGGGCGTCGAGATTTCCGCCACCCAGCGAGAACCAGAGGCTGTCGGCGCGAACGGCCAAGTGACCGGCATCTTCGCCGAACATGGCGGACTGTTCGTCCTTGAGTTCGGGTGTGATCGCATGGATGCGGGCACCGGCGTGCTTGGCGACATCGGCCTTCACCTTGGCCACATCGGGGCTTTCCTTCGACAGGGCGAGGATGTCATCGAACAGTTTGCCCGCGTCGTCACCCTTGGCGACTTTGGTCCCGCCGATCACTCGCACCGTGTCATCATCACCTTCTTCGAGAACGATGATCGAGTGGAGTGCGCCCGACTTCATCGTCGCCTGACCGATGTCGAACAATCGCTTGGCGACATCTTTGGCAGCCTGCTTGTCGGCGTCTTCGGCCAGCTTGGGATCCTTTTCGATCTCGGCGTTGGCCGCGTCGCGCATCGCGCCGAATAGTTCGTCCACGTGAGGCAGCAGCAGCGTGGTCGGGTGTGAGATGACCAGGCTGAACGGAGCGTCGGCAGAAGGGACGGCTCCAAAGACGGGCTTCATCTTGCCGTAAGCGGTCATCGCTTTGGCGAGGTCCGTGCCGGACTTGCCCGACAGCCCGAAATCGACCGTCCCGAGACCCGACTCACTGTTCACATCGAAACCGATGGTCATCAGCTCGCCATCGTTGACCACGGCCTTGAGGACCGCCAGCGTTCCATCGAAACCGAGTTGCTGGCCCTTTGCTTCCGCCTCATTTTTCGGCTCGGGACCATTCTCCAAGCCGGCGCGTCCCTGCTGTTCGGTCTGCGCGAGAAACAGGTCTTTGAGCTGCTGCGGGATGCTGGCGATATTCACATCCAGGCCGATGTCGTACTTGCCGTTCACGATCTTTTGGGGATCGGCTGGGTCGGTCAGCACGTCGGGCGAGTTGCTGATGAAGATGTAGCCGCCGGACAATTTGGCAAACAGCTTCTGGCCGTTGACCGACAGAGTCCATTGGCCATTCTTGTCCTTGAGGTCCGGAGCCAACGTCTTGATCAGGCCCTGAAAGGCATCCTCATCGGCGATCGGCAGGAAGATCACGGGCATCTCAGGCTCACCGGCCGCGGTCACGTTCCAGTACGCGCCGAGTGGCTTCTCCAAATCGATACCGGCCAAGCCCTGACCGTTGGTGAAGGCACCGAGGAACTGTTCGGCCGTGGCGCGGGCTCCTTCCGTTCCGACGACTTCACCGATGTAGTCGGCGTCGTCGAGCAGTTCATCCACGCTCTTGATCGTAAGTACCACCGTTGGCTGTTGAGCCTGCACCGACGCGACCATCCACAACGACATCAGCCCGAACAAGCAGGCCGTCTGCCACCGCAACACCCTCTTCATGACTTCATCCTTCTGTCGAGATTTCAAACCGAGCGGTCTAACGCGGCGGGCATGATAGGGAGGCGATTCGCGGGAGCGAAGTGACGAGTTACAAGAATTCAGCGACGACGCGATCCGCCACAAATCGACCTTCGCTAGTGAGTCGGATGTGCGTGCCGGTCTCTTCCAACCAGCCGCAGGCGGTGTTGGTTTGGATGGCTGACACCGCGATGTCGTCGAGTGCGAAACCGGTGCGCCGCAGGAAGTCCTCTCGTGCGATGCCCTCGCGGCGGCGGAGGCCCAGAAAAATGAGTTCCCTCGCACGGTGGGCCGGTTCGAGTTCTTCGGCCTCGGCAACGGGGGACTCACCTCGTTCGAGCTTCGCCAGCCAACCAAGGACACTGCGAATGTTGGTCTCGCGCCGACCGTTGAGGTAACGCGCCGCGCCGGGACCGAAGGCCCAGTACTCGTCGCCCGACCAGTAGACTTCGTTGTGCCGACAGCGGTAGCCGGGTCGGGCGAAGTTCGAGATTTCGTAATGCTCGAATCCGGCGGTGGCCAACTCATCCATCGCCAGCGCGTACTGAGACCGTTCGAGTTCCTCGTCGATCGGTGCGAGTTCGCCGCGATCGCGCCGCGTGCCGAACGCCGTCCCCTGCTCCCACGTCAGGCCATACGTCGAAACATGCGTCGGCCCGAGAGAGATGGCTCGACGCAGCGTGGCCCGCCAATCTTCCAACGACTGCCCCGGCACGCCAAAGATCAGATCGAGCGACACGTTATCGAATCGTCTTTTCAATCGCGCGATCACGTCTGCAATGTCACTCGGCGAATGATCGCGTTCGAGCAGCGTGAGCGCTTCCGTCGAGAACGACTGCACGCCGAGACTGATCCGATTCACTCCCGCGTCCGCCAACACGTCGATCTTCTCGTCCGTCAGATCGAGCGGATTGGCCTCGACGCTGACTTCAGCCCCCGCCGCGAGCGTGAACCGCTCGTAGACGATCCGAAACATCTCACGAAGTTGGTCGCACGATGGATGCGTCGGCGTGCCACCACCGAAGAAGAGCGTGTCGAGTTCTCTTGTCCCCTCGCCCCGGCCTTGCGGGGAGAGGGCTAGGGTGAGGGGTTCTTCTGGCTTCGCATTTTCACCCTGAGCGGGGTGGCGTAAGCCCCCCGGTTCTGAGTGCGTGCTGTTCATCCCAAGAACCGGGGGGCTTACGCCGCCCCGCTCGGAGTCTGAATCTTGACCGGCGTTCGGTGACATCGCGGCGAGACTCGGGCCATTGATCTCCCGCCCCAGCGCCCGCAGATAGTCGCCAATCAAGTCATCTCTTCCAGCGATCAGCGTGAAGTCGCAATACCCGCAGCGATGGGCACAGAACGGGACGTGGATGTAGGCGGAGCGTGGCATGGCGGCGGAGTCTATCGGCCCGCGCGGCTGCTTGCCCGGTTGAGAGCTGTTGGTTATGGTTCCGCCAGACATTTTGTCACCCGCCCCATGCTCCCGTCTTTTCAATTTTGAGTGGCATGTAGGGTGCGTGGAGTCTTCGGAACGCACCGTCGTCGGCTCGACCCACCGGTGCGTTCCGAAGACTCCACGCACCCTACTCGCCCCTCACCTTTCGAGTCTGCTCACAGGATGTTCACGATGCTGTCGAGACCTTGGTTGGCTTGTCTGTTTGGTCTGTTGTTGAGCCTCACGACGACCGCGTTTGGCCAAGAAAAGAAGGCCGTCGATCCGCTCGACTGGCCCTACTGGCGCGGCCCTGAAATGAACGGCATCTCGCGCGAGAAGGGCCTGCCCGACACCTGGACGCCCGACGGCGAGAACATGCTGTGGAAGAACGCCGAGCTGGGAACTCGCTCCACACCGATCGTGATGAACGGCAAGCTCGTCACGCTCGTGAGGCACAACCCTGCGACAAAGGAAGAGGCCGAAAAGGTCGTTTGTGTCGATGCCGCGACGGGCGAGAAGAAGTGGGAGAACGTCTTCAATGTCTTCCTCTCCGACGTGCCCGACACGCGCGTCGGCTGGTCAAGTGTGGTCGGTGATCCCGAGACCGGGCACATCTTCGCGCAGGGTGTCTGCGGCTACTTTCAGTGCATTGATGGCGAGACCGGCAAGACGATTTGGTCGCACTCGATGAGCGAAGAGTTTGGGTTGTTGAGTACCTACGGCGGGCGGACCAACTACCCGATCATTCATGAGAATCTGGTCATCATCAGCGGCGTCGTGATCGGCTGGGGCGAGATGGCTCGCCCGACGTATCGGCTCATCGCGTTCGACAAGCGCAACGGACAAGCGGTCTGGTTCCAAGGGACAAAGCCGCTGCCGGAAGACACGACGTACAGTGGCCCCGCAATCTCGGTCATCAACGGGCAAGCTCAGTTGGTCGTGGCCTCGGGCGACGGCAGCGTCTACAGCTTCCAGCCTCGCACCGGCAAGCAGATCTGGAACTACGATGTCTCGCTGCGCGGCATCAACACCGCTCCGACGATCATCGGCACTCAGGTCATCTGCGGACACAGTGAAGAGAACTTGGACGACACCGCGATGGGCGCGATCTTCGCCCTCGACGCCACCAAGTCGGGCAACATCACCAAGACGGGCGAAATCTGGCGGACGAAGGAACAGTTCATTGGTCGGACGGGGCCGTTGGTGATTGGCGATCGCATCTACTCGGTCGATGACGGCGGCATCTTCTTCGTGAACGATCTGAAGACGGGTAAGCAGGTTGGTAAGCAAAAAATCGGCACGATGGGTCGCGGTAGCCCGGTCTATGCTGACGGCAAGATCTACGTCGTCGATGGCAACGGTCGCTGGTTCATCTTCGCGCCCGATGAAGCCAAGGGACTGAAGAAGATTCACACACTGCGGCTCGAACATGGCGACGTGAATGCCTCGCCGATCATCTCGCACGGACGGATCTATCTCGCCTGCGAGACGATGATGTACTGCATCGGGATTAAGGACGTGAAGCCATCCGCTGACCCGATCCCGGCGCAGACCGCTGAAACGCCGGTTGCCAACGATCAGAAGCCCGCTACCGCGCTCGTCGTGCCGGTCGAGTCGTTGCTCAAGCCGACGCAAAAGCAACAGTTCTCGGTGCTGCTCTACAACGCGAACGGTCAGTTTCTGAAGGTGGCTGATGCGAAGGATGTGAAGTACACGATCACGGGTCCGGGCGCGATCGATGACGCGGGCAAGTACGCTGGCCCCGGCGGCAACGTCCACGCCCCGGTCCTCGTCAACGCCGAGATCGGCGAGTTGAAGAGCCAGGCGCGCATCCGCGTCATTCCCGAGGTGACGAAGGACTCGCCGTGGTCGTTCGACTTCAACGACGGTGTCGTCCCCGTGACGGGTGTCGGGCTGAGATACCGGCACATCGCGATCGATCACGACTACTTCACCGCTTTGAAAAAGGATGACCCGCTCGCAGCAAGACTTTACATCTACCTGACGACTCAGTTCACGAACTTCCCTGGGCCAAAGACGACGTTCGATGACTCGACCCCTCAGCAGGCGTTCACGGGATTGAAGCGTTACCTCGGGCTGATCGAGGCCATCACGACGCAAGATCAAGGCAAGGAAAAGCTCGACCCCTCGCTCAAGCGTCTTCAGGATGATGGCGTCATCGCCAAGTCTGAATGGACCGGCAACGAGAAGATTCCGACACAACTCGTCATTGAAAAGGGGACTCGCAAAGTCACCGGCAATGGCGTGATGTGCAAGATCACGACCATCCCCAAGGGGACGAAGAGCCAAGGCTGGCTGGGCCATCCCGGCTCGAAGGGCTACACCATCCAAGCCGACTTCCAAGCCAACGAGATCGCCACCGGAGCCGATGCCGACAAGAATTCGAAGCTCCCCGATGTCGGCGTGCAGAACCAGCGTTATCGCTTGGCAATGCTCGGAGCCAGCCAGCACCTCAAAGTCTTCTCGTGGTTCCCGCACGATCAGAAGTCGCACGAAGTCCCCTTCGCGTGGGAAGCGGGCCAGTGGTACACGCTCAAGCTGATCGTCAACGTCGAAGAACGCGACGGCAAGCCGGTCTCGGTCGTTCGCGGCAAGGCATGGAAGAAAGTCGATGCTGAACCAGCAACGTGGTCGATCGAATGGACCGACTCCCCAGCGAATCTGACGGGCAGTCCCGGCCTGTTCGGCAACGCGACGAGTGCCGAAATTTTCGTCGATAACGTCTCCGTCGTGCCGCAGTAACTGCGAGCCCACGCTCCTCCGGGGAGTGAGGGACGAGCACCGGACGCCATCCGCAATAAAAACTATTTCGGGTACCACCGATGCCAGAAATCAGTCGCTTCTTCGGAACCATCATTGCCATGTACTACAACGATCACCCGCCGCCACACTTTCATGTTCGCCACGGTGAGCAGTCCGCGTCGATTGAAATTGACTCTCTGACCGTTCTGGATGGAAGGCTGTCGCCGCGCGTGATGGGCTTGGTGACCGAGTGGGCGGCGATGCACCAGCCCGAGCTTCATGCAGATTGGGACTTGGCCCGCCAGCAATTGCCGATGAATTCGATTCCCCCGTTGGAGTGAGACCATGCCGCACGAAGTTGTCGCCGTTCATCCGATCGCCACTCATCGGCTGTGGTTGCAATTTGAAGATGGCTCACAGGGTGAGATCGATCTCGCGGAGACAATCCACTTTCACGGAATCTTCGCGCCGCTTAAGGCGGACGTTTTTTTTCGACAGGTCCGCATCAACGACGAACTCGGCGTGATCGAGTGGCCCAATGGGGCCGATCTCGATTCCGACGTGCTGTACTCCACCGTCACCGGTCAACGACTCCCCGGCGCAATGGCCTGCGCCCAGTCCTAACTCGACACCAACGTCCAAGCCCGCCCCAAGGAACCCGTCATGAAATCGTTATCCCTCGCCACCGCGATCTGCCTGATCGCGGTCGGCCTCGCCTTCGCCGCCGACAAGTTCAATCCGACCGATGATGCGTTGAACATCATCACCAAGATGAAGGTCGGCAAGTACGACTGGCCTCAGTGGGGTGGGTCGCCTCACCGCAACAACACGCCGCAGGGAGAGAACATCCCGCACGAGTGGAATCTCGACACGGGTGAGAACGTCTTGTGGGCCTCACCGCTTGGCTCGCAGACGTACGGCAACCCCGTCGTGGCGAACGGCAAGGTGTTCGTCGGCACCAACAACACGCACGGCTATCTCAAGCGGTATCCGGCCAAGGTCGATCTCGGTTGCCTGATCGCGTTTGAAGAGAAGACGGGCAAGTTCTTGTGGCAAGCCTCTTCACCCAAGCTGCCGACGGGCCGTGTGAACGATTGGCCACAGCAAGGCATCTGCTCCACCGTGTTCTGTGATGACACGCGGCTCTGGTACAACACCAGCCGCGGTGAAGTCGTATGTCTCGACGTGGAAGGCTTCCACGACGGTGAGAACGACGGCCCCTTCAAGGCCGAAGCGAATGAGAACAAGGACGAAGCCGACATCATTTGGCGCTACGACTTGATGGGCGTGCTGGGAGTCTTTCAACACAACATGTGTTCGTGTTCAGTGACGTGCGTCGGTGAGTATTGCTTCGTCGTGACCGGCAATGGCGTGGACGACGACCACATCAATATCCCTGCTCCCAACGCCCCCAGTTTCATTTGTCTCGACAAGAACACCGGTAAGCTCGTTTGGAGCGACAAGTCTCCCGGCCTGAACATCCTGCACGGTCAGTGGTCCAGCCCGCTCGTGTTTGAAGCGGGGGGACAGGCTCAGGTCGTGATGGGTGGCGGCGACGGCTGGATTTACAGCTTCGATCCCGCCGGTGACGGCAAGGGCGGTCCCAAGTTGCTGTGGAAGTTCGACGGCAATCCCAAGGAGTCGATCTATCTGCTCGGCGGTCGGGCGACTCGCAACCACATCATCGGCACGCCGGTCTTCTACGACGGCAACGTCTACGCGGGAGTCGGTGAAGACCCCGAACACGGTGAGGGTGTCGGCCACTTCTACTGCATCGACCCGACCAAGCGTGGCGATGTGAGCATCGAATTGGCGGTCGGTCCCGAGGGGAAAGAAATCCCGCCGCGACGCCTCCAATCGGTTGATACGAAGAAAGGCGAGAAGGCCATTCCGAATCCGAACTCGGCCATCGTCTGGCACTACGATTCGGTCGATCGCAACAAGAACGGCAAGCTCGAATTTGAGGAGACCATGCACCGCACGATCGGTAGCGCGGCGATCAAGGATGATCTGCTCTTCATCTCGGACTTCGCCGGACTGGTCCATTGCCTAGACGCGAAGAAGGTCGAGAACGGCAAGCCGGTCGTCTATTGGACGCACGACATGTTCGCCGCCGCGTGGGGTTCGGTACTGATCGTCGATGGCAAGGTCTACACCGGCGATGAAGACGGCGACATCATCGTATTTGAACTCTCGAAGAAGCTGAACGTGCTGTCCGAGAACAACATGATCAACTCGATCTACAGCACGCCGATCGTGGCCAACAATACGCTGTTCATCTCGAACAAGAGCACCGTCTTCGCCCTCAAGCAAGGAGCGAAACTGAAGGGTGGCGTGAAGCAAGGTTCGACCAGCAGCGCGGGCGACAGCGAGTGATTTGATGCTGGCTTGGACCGTCGTTCCTCCGGCCTGTCGCTTCGCTGCGACGGGCCGTTTTTGTTGAGGCGCGACATCAACCCGCAACGTGAGCAAGAATGATCGTGAGCGAGGGTGATCTCGAACAGCCACTCCTCGCTCATGCTTTGGATTCGTATGCTGCGGGCCGAAGACGCCGCCTGTTTCACTCAGCCCGTGATCCGAGCCTTGATGATGCGCGGGCGACCGGCGAGGTCTTTGCGCACTGTCACGTCCGAGTAGCCGCCGTGGGCGGTGAGCATCTGCTGGAGCGGCTCGGCTTGTTCGGGCGACATCTCCATGAGGAACAGCGCGCCGGGCGCGGCGTGTTGAGGCGCAGCGGCGATAAGCCGCTCGAAGACACTCAGGCCCGTCGGGCCACCGTCCAGCGCGAGCCTCGGTTCGTGCTTCGCCACTTCCGCGTCGAGCGTGTCGATCTCGGCCGATGAGATGTAGGGAGGGTTGCCCGCGATGATGTCGAACTTCGCTGCGGAGGCGAGCGGCGCGAACAAGTCTCCCTCGAAGAACTCGATCCGATCATCGATCTTGTTTGCGGCGGCGTTCTCGCGCGCAATGCTCAGCGCGGCGGGGCTGATGTCAGTGGCGATGACATTGACGTTGAGCTTCGTCATCTGACAGTTCTTCGCCACAGCAATGGCCACGCAGCCGGAGCCGGTACACAAATCGAGAATTCGCACGGTGCCCGCCGCCTGTCCCGATGACGTGCGCGCTGCAACCAGAGTCTTCACCCCTTCGATGATCTCGATCACCAGAGTCTCGGTGTCCGGACGCGGGATCAGCACATCACGCGTGACTCGAAAGTTCAGGCTGAAGAACTCGCGATGCCCGACGAGGTACGCGACCGGTTCGGCCTGTGCCCGCCGTTGAACCAGATCACGCATGGTCGCTCGCACGGAATCAGCCAGCGGTTCGTCATAGGCCGTGTACAGCTGGATGCGCTGGCAGCCGCGCGCGTGGGCCAGCAAGATTTCGGCATCAAGTCGCGCCGTGTCACTGCCGTGCTTCTTGAGATGCCCCGTCGTCCACTCGAGGACGCGGCGCACGGTCCAAGCTTCGGGCGGGGTCGGCGGTGGCGATTCGGCCTGTGACACATGGCTCTCCCGAAACGTGAGGCTTGCCAAAACGTGAGGCGAGATCGAGCAGCGGGACTCAGTCCAATACCGTCACTCGACGTTACCGAGCAGCCGTTCGTTGCGGTCGAACTCGACCATCGCACCGATGACCTCGTCCATGTTACCGATGATGATCTGGTCGAGTTTGTGGAGAGTCAGGTTGATGCGGTGATCGGTCAGGCGATTTTGTGGGAAGTTGTAGGTCCGGATCCGCTCGCTGCGATCACCGGAACCGACGAGTGTCCGACGGTGTTCGGAGCGCTCCTTGTTGGCCTGATCCTGTCGCGCTTCCATCAGCCGGCTACGAAGAACGCGCATCGCCTTCGCGCGGTTCTTGTGCTGGCTCTTCTCGTCTTGGATGCGGACCACGATGCCGGACGGGACGTGCGTGATGCGCACGGCCGATTCGATCTTGTTGACCTTCTGCCCACCCGGACCACCCGCGCGCATCGTGTCGATCTGCAGATCCTCGTCGCGAATCTCGACATCAATGTCGGTCGCTTCCGCCATCACGGCCACGGTCGCCGCGCTGGTGTGAACGCGACCCTGCGTTTCAGTTTCGGGAACACGCTGAACGCGATGGCCACCGCTTTCAAACTGCAACTGGTGGTAACAGCCTTCGCCGGTGATTGACAGGACGACATCTTTCATCCCACCCAGTTCGGTACCGGACATTTCCAAGACCTCGAACTTCCACCCGCGCGCCTCGACGTACTTCGTGTACATCTCGAACAGGTCGCGTGCGAACAGCGCCGCTTCGTCACCGCCGGTCCCCGCTCGGATCTCCATGATAAGACTGCCGCGCGTGAGCGAGTCACCCGCCGTCACCATGTCTTCCAGTTCGACACGCATGACATCGAACTGGGTCTGAAGTTCGGAACACTCGGCCCGCGCGTACTCTTCGGTTTCGGCATCTTCCGCCGAGTCGAGCATCTCGCGGGCGGTTGCCAAGTTCTGTTCGAGTTCGTTGAACTCGCGAACCGTTCTGGCGACTTTCCCTAAACCGCCATATTCGCGCTGGATCTCCAGCATCTGCGACGTCTTGGCGAGGACTTCGGGGTCTTGAAGGAGACGCTCCAACTCCTCGAATCGCTCAAGCTTGGCCTGCAAGACGGGGAACATGGTAGGCAAACCGATACTGACGCAGAACGCGGAACGCGGAACGCGGCGAGGCCCTGCATATTAACGCACTGCACAAATCGAACGGGTACGGCTAAGTCGGAGCAACCACACCAATCACTCTCACGGCCCAACGAAAATCGTCGGTGCCGCGCGAGTGCGGCGTACATCGAAACCTATGCCTTCTCGCCCGCAGCAGCTTCGCCTTCGGCTTTTTGAGCGTCGGTTTGGCCCCACTTGTACTTGCGTTGGAACTTCTCGACACGCCCGGCGAGGTCCATGATCTTCTGCTTGCCCGTGTAGAACGGATGCGAAGCGGCGCTGATATCGACTGTCACCAGAGGATAGGTCTTGCCGTCGATCTCGACCGTTTTGGTCGTCTTGATCGTCGATCCCGCCATGTACTGTGCACCCGTCGATGAGTCTTGGAACACGACGGTTTGATAGTCGGGATGGATGCCTTGTTTCATGGTCCGCACACCTGCAAAAAAATTGAATGCCTCTACGGCGCTGAGCCTTTGGCTCGTGGAAAACCGAAGCCCATCCCTGCGATTCGCCCAGCGACAAAACGGCTTGGGGCGGAGAGTCTAGGATTCAATGGGGCCGTCTGCAAGCGACTGCACTCTCGATGCGGCAAACACACGAATCTCGACTGATAAAGAGGTTACGACCGTTGTTGGGAGCCTGAATTGTTGCGACCGGCCAAGAAATCTGGGCAATCTAACGAGAGTTACCCGCAATCGAAGAGTCTGACGATAGTGCCGATCGTGCATCAGCTTTGCCAATCTTTCTGTCGCATCTAACGCCCGCTCCGATACTGACGGTGAGACCTATCGACCTGCCAGCGCTCATTGAGCGGGTCGTGCACTGGTCGTCTGGGCGGGTCGCATCGGTGCGAACGCACGACTTTGCCTTCTGGGGTTGGCCGACGACCTCTGTGCCACTGAGCGAGCAACTCGGTTGCGACGCGGAACAGGTGACAGGAACCAAGAAACAAGGAGTTAGAGATGTTTGGTCTGAAGAGACTTCGCTTTGTCGGTCTCGGGACAGGATTGTCCATGATGATCGGCACGGCAGGGTTGCTCGTCACGAGCACCCTGCACGCAGCAGACCCGGGGTGTTGTGCCCCGACGGCCTGCCGCCCCACCATTCAAGGTGGCGGATGCTGCGACAAACTTTATGAAGATGCGGCAGCGCGTCTTCGCAACATGAACAATGGCTGTTGCGCTCCGGCGGCTGCCGCCTGTGCTGCTCCCGCTACGGCTTGTGCCGATCCCGCAGCCGTGTTCAACGGATGCGGCAGCGCCTCAGCAGCCGATTGCAGCTCGGGCTGCGGCCTGTTGAGCGGCGATCTGGGTGAGCCGTTCACGTTGGTCAGCCTGTTCGACAATGAGTGCGGTGGAAACCGGCTCACCGACAAGGGCTGGATCATTGGTGGACACAGCCAATACGGCTGGCAGAGCAATCCGGACGGTGCGTTCGCCGGTAACGGAACGGCTGTCAATCAGCACGAGTACCGTCACCTTTATCTCAACCAAGCCTACCTCTACGCTGCGAAAGTGGCCGACGGGAGCAAGGGCTTCGATTGGGGTTTCCGTGCCGACATGCTGTTCGGTGTGGATGGTCGCGATGCCCAAGCCTTCGGTAACAAGCCGACAGGAAGTTGGGACTACAACAACGGGTTCGACCACGGTCAGTATTCGTGGGCCTTCCCGCAGTTGTACGGTGAAGTCGCCATGGGTGACTTGTCCACGAAGGTCGGTCATTTCTACACCCCGATCGGGTACGAAGTCGTTCCGTCCAGTGGCAACTTCTTCCTGAGCCGCCAATTGACGTTCTACAACAGCGAACCGTTCACTCACACCGGCACGCAGTCCACCTATAAGGTCAACGACAAGCTGACCGTGAACGGCGGTTATGTGCTCGGTATGGACACCGGTTTCGAACGCTACGCCGGTGGTGGTGCCTTCCTCGGTGGAGCCACCTACGTCATGGATGACAAGACCACACTGATCTATCAAATGATTTCCGGCAACCTCGGCTGGCGCGGTAATGGAAACATCAACAGCGTGGTCCTGTCGCACAAATGGGCCGAAAAGTTCAGCACGGTCCATCAGTTCGACGTGCTCGGAACCGATCTCGCCGGTGATAGAACCCATCCCGGCGCTGGGAACTTCAATGTTCAAGGCGGCGTCGCTGGTGATTCGGTCGGCTTGATCAACTACGGCTTTTACGACATCACCAGCAAGCTGAAGGCTGGTTACCGCAACGAGTGGTACAAAGCTGACGGCACCTCGTACTACACGAACACCATCGGTGTGAACGTGAAGCCCACGGCCAACCTGACAATCCGTCCGGAAGTCCGTTACATGAACTCGCCTGGGAACACGGCCAACTATGTTGGCCCCAGCTTCAATGGCCAGCTCTACAACCAGACCGTCTACGGCGTCGATGCCATCCTGACGTTCTGATCGGTGCGAGGAACACAAACCTCGGTCAATCTCGCTGGCCGCGACTGCCAACAGTCGCGGCCAGTTTTCGTTGGTACGGATGATTCACTCACTCGCGTACACACGCTGCCCGCCGAGATACGTCGCCTCGACCGTGATGTTCCGCACATCGTCCACGGGACACTCCAAGAGGTCCTGCTTCAGCACCACGAAGTCCGCCAGCTTGCCCGGTTCGAGCGATCCCTTGAGCGTCTCTTCAAACGTGAGCCACGCGTTGTTGATCGTGTACAGCTGCAGCACCTGCTCGCGCGAGAGCGCCTGTTCGAGATGCAATGGCCGCTCAGCGCGACGCGCCTGACGTGTCAGCGCCGTCCACATTCCGAGGAACGGGTTGTACGGATTGACGGACCTCAAGCTCCCGATCTTCTGCATGTGATCGGAGCCACCCCCCACGAAAACACCGTGGTCAAACAGCGTTTTGTACGGCTGAAAGTACTTCAGCCGTTCGTCGCCGAACTGCTTGCGCAGCGTGGCTCCATCCAGCCACAGCCACGCGGGCTGAAGATCGGCCACCACGCCGAGATGCTGCATCTGTTGAACCGCCTCCAAACTCATGAAGTTGCAGTGTGTGATGCACGGCCGACACGGCTTCACTGGGAACTCTTTGTTGATCTCGGCATAGGCTTCGATCAGCCCGTGGATCGCGCCGTCCCCGACCGAATGGGCCGTGAACTGAAGGTCACGCTGGAGCGCGAACCGAGCCATGTGAACCAGCTCCTCCTGCGGGATGAACCGGATGCCGCGATAGTCGGGGTCGGTGATCGAGTAGATGTCGCTCACGCCCCACGGCTGTCTCATAAACGCACTGCCGGTCAACATGCCGCCGTCGAGGAACACCTTGATCCCGCGCAGCCACAGCCGATTGTCGTAATTGTGTAGCGGATGATCGGCCGCTTTCTGAATCCCACGTTCCACCTCTTCGCGACTTCCCATGCCGTTCACGCCGTAAGACAAGAACACGCGGCAGTTCAGTTCGCCCGCCTCTTTCAACTGCGAATAGGCTTTGATCGACTCATCGTTCGCTGCACGATCGGCCACGCTGGTAAGACCGACTGCGTTGTAGTCGGCGAACAATTCCTTGAGCCTGCGCGCCCGATCATCGAGCGTTGCCGCTTTCGACTTTCCTTTCGACTTCACGAAGCGCGACGCATTCCGCAGGATGCCGGTCGGTTCACCGGTGATCGGGTCTTTCTCGATCTTCCCCGCTTTGCCGTCGGAGATTTCAAAATTCTTGTCGATGCCGCTCAATGCCAGCGCGAGCGAGTTGCATGAACAGTCCGGTCCCGTGCTGAACATCACCGGATTCTTCGGAGCCGCCGCGTCGAGTTCTCTCCGGTTCGGATACCGCTGGTCGCGCAGCCGCGTGATGAAGACTTGCGAGACCACGATCCAATCGCCGTCGTCGAGTGTTTCAGCCCGACCCGCGATGTACTTCAGCACGTCGGCCACCGTGTCCATCTCGGGAATCGGATGGTCGAACTCATACATCGCCGCGCCGGGAGCATGCACGTGCGAGTCGCACAGCCCCGGAATCACAGTTCGCCCCTTCAAATCGACGACCTTCGTCTGTGGTCCCGCCAGTTTGAGTACGACCTCGTTCGAGCCAACCGCCAGAATCCGATCGCCCGTCACAGCCATCGCCGCGGCCAGCGAGAACTTCGCATCGACGGTCACGATCTTCCCGCCATGCACGATCAACTCGGGAGCCTCCGCCCCCTCGCATATTGCTGCGAGCAACAGACCCACAACGGACAGCCTCGCGACAGAACGCAGCATCACAAACACTCGCATGAGATCGGCCTTAAGTGAACGGCAGGAGCTGATGGACACGTAGGATGGACGCCCCGTCCGTCCGGCTCGTTGGGGGACACGTTGACGGACGGACGAGGCGTCCATCCTACGCGCGGGTGTGAGACATCATGCCGGCTGCCCATTCACAAAACGGTGAGCGGGACGATGTTCGGGGCGGATTGTATCATCGCCCCCATGACTCCGAACGACAGCCGACCCGCCGCAACAACCTCTTCCAACAGCGAGTGCCCTCGTTGCCGAACCACGTTCGTCTGCGACATCGCCGCTGGGCGAGACCACTGCTGGTGCATGAACTTCCCCGCCGTCCTGCCCCTCTGTTCGGCGACGAGCTGCCTTTGTCCCACCTGCTTGCAGGACGCGCTCAATGAGGCGGCACCGACCAGTGATCCCTCGCAATGTTCACCGTGAACGCATTGCCGATTCCATGACGCAACCTGCATCCACCATCTCACGGTGGTTAACACCGCAAGAGTCGAGGGGTGCAATGTCGTCCAATCACTCTGTGACAGGAATCGTTCGAGTCACAGAGTGACCCGTCTACTTTGTTCGATCACTCCGGCTTGGCCAAGTTTGCCCCCAGCCAGTTCACCGCGTTGGCGACGACCTTCAGCGGCAGTTCCTGTTTGAAAACCGGGTACGTTTCGTGACCGGGGCGGAAGTAAAAGACGTGGCCCTTGCCGAGCTTCCAGAGGCTGCCACTGCGGAACGATTCGCCCGCCTCCCAGCGCTCTTCAAAGAGGACTTCGTCCGGATCAGGAACGTGGAACGGATCGGCGTACATTTCAGTCTGCGGGATCGTGAACGACTCGGGCAGACCGCGGGCGATCGGATGGCCGGGCTTCAGGACTTTTACGGTGCTCGGTTTGCCATCGGGCCGGTACGACGGAAAGACGCAGTTGGGCAGATCGACTCGCACGGTGAGCTGTCCGCCGCGTTTCATCGCGTAGTAGGCGGGCGTGCGGATTGAATCAGCCGTCGGGACGAAGCGGCCCTCGGGCGCGATGAACTCGAACTTCACCGGCGGCCCGTTCGGCGGATCGGGATAGCGGCGCTTCGCGTCGTCGCGAGTCCGCTCGTTCATCGCCTCGACAAACGGCGCGGACCAGTGGGCCGAGTGAAGGCCGATGAACGCCAACTGGCCACTCTTGACTCGGGCCACGATGTCCCGGGCCATCTCCGGCGTGATCTCGTTGTGCCGCACGTGGCCCCACCAGACGAGGACATCCGTGTTGTCGAGCAGACTCGCCGGCAGCCCCTTCTCCGGCTGGTTGATGTTGGCCGAGATGACCCTCAACCCCGGCTGCTTGCTCAAATGATCGGCGATCGCGTTGCCGAGAAAATTGTCATACGCCTGCTTCTGCGCCGGCTGCTGCTCATCCCACACGACAACGCGGATAAGCGGCTCGGCGGCGCATAACGATGCTGCAAATAGGGGAGCAAACCCGAGAACCAGTAAGCTCCACAACACGGTTTGAATTCTCAAAACGTCGGCCACCATGATTGAGGCTCCATGAAATCACCCGACACAGGTTTCAACGCGTCCGTTCGCACAGTTCAGAATCTCACGCCAGCGTGAACTCGGGCAGCTTGATCGGCACGCCACCTTGCAGGGCCGATTCGTGGGCGAGGATGCCGACGCAGGTCCAGTTGGCGGAGAGGGTCGCGTTCGGCCACGGGTCGCGGTTGTCGCGCAGGGCACTCACCATTTCGTTGACGAGGTGCGGGTGCGAGCCGCCGTGGCCGCCACCTTGAATGAACGACAGGTGCTCGGTGTCGTGAATCTCGGACGGCAGCGTGAACTTGCGGATCGGTTCGGGAAGCAAGTGCGCGTAGTCGGGGACCGTCACCTTCGAGGCGATCTCTGGCTCGGGAAGCTTCGCGGTGTGGATGACATGTTGATCGTGTTCCGACAGCGTCCACTCGAACGATTTCTTCGTGCCGTAGACATCGAAGCTCTCACGATACTGACGGGCCACGTCGTAGAGGCACCGCCAGATGTGCGCGGTCACGTCGCTGTCCTTGATCTTGATGTGACATGACTCGACGGCGAACTTGTTGCCGCTCTTCTGGGCGATGTCTTCGCGAACCGTTCCCGAACCGAAGCAGCTCACGGTCTCGGCGCGACCGTTCAATAACCCGAGGCACGGGCTGACGACGTGTGTCGCGTAGTGCATCGGGATCATCTTCTGCCAGTAGTCAGGCCAGCCGTCCATGTCCTGCGGGTGCGACGCGGCGACGTGCTGAATCTTGCCAAGCTCACCCTTCGCGTACATCTCCTTGATGAACAGGAACTCGCGCGAATAGACGACGGTTTCGGCCATCATGTACTTCAGGCCGGTCTGCTTCACGAGTTCACAGATTTTTTGACAGTCCTCGACGTTGGTCGCCATCGGGACGGTACACATCACGTGCTTGCCCGCCTTCAGGGCCTCCATCGACATCCAGGCGTGTTCCGAGATCGGGCTGTTGATGTGGACGAAATCGACGTTCGGATCTTTCAGCACCTCGGCGTAGTCCGTGTACCGCTGGCCGATTCCGAACTGATCGCCCACCTTGTCGAGCTTCTCTTTGTTCCGCTGACAGAGGGCGTAAACGTTGACTCCGGGGAGAGCTTGATAGATCGGAATGAACTCCGACCCGAACCCGAGACCGATCATGGCGACGTTCAGTGGCTTGCTCATGGAGGTGTTCCTAGCGAGTGATGTTGTGACAAAGTTGCGAATGGAGGACGGGCACTCTTGCCCGCCCGTTTTGGGAGGCGATTCAAAACCAGCCCGAAGCGTGAACGAGGTCTGCGGGAACTCTTCACCGAGAACAGTCCTCGCTCACGCTTCGGGTTGGTGTTTGGTGAGTCGAAAGCCGGACGGGCAGAGACACCCACCTCACGGGCCGAAAAGCTATCAATCCGCCTGACGGCTTGCTTGTGACTCGGGGGCATTTTTTCCATCGAACCGGTGTCGTCCGATTGGAGCGGGTTGCCCGACGGATCACTTGACCGCAGGTAACAGCCTGTCAAGCCAACCGATCCTGTCTCAACTGGGGAATGAGGCGAGAGTTTGTGGATCATGGAGGATCTTCTCCAGAAACCCGGCAAACTCGCGCACGCCAGCCGGATCGAGGACCGCACCCAGGAACGGTTCAAAGATCCTCAGCGACTGCCCGGCCAGATAACTGAGCGGCGCGGACGAATCGAGCACCATCTGCTCCGGCAACGCCATCCCCCGCCGCACGATCTCCCGACAAACCGCATCAATCGCCACTGTCTGAGTCGGTGAATGTTCAACCGGTCTAGACGGTTCCACCGCGAAGGCATGCTTTAGCCAGTTGAACACGACAAGGGCATCCGAAGGGCCATCCCACAACCTATCTTGCGAGAATCATTGGGGAGGTTTTGAATGAGCAATTGCGGGTGCGTCTGGAGCCGAGCCGAATTTTGTCAACTTATAGACGCCATAACCCGCAGCGGCTGCAGCCACGACTGGGGCCGCAGTGACAATAGCAACACCCATCGCCATGCCACCGCCAACCACACTTCCAATGGCAGCCAGACCCGATGCAATACCAGCACCACTCAGTCCTGCCACTGTACCAAAAATGCTTATTGAGGCTATGCCACCCGCGCTCCCGGCGGCTGCACCCGCATAGCTTGCATATCTTCCTACTGACCGTGAATCCCGTTCACGTTTTCCAAGTCCTGGACGGTCTTTCAACACCGTGTTGTTAACCAAGGATGCCATTGCAACGCCCTGTACTCCACCGAGAATCGCGACTCCAGCGACAGCACCACCGCCGACAATACCCCCCACGCTGGCAAGACCACTCATAACGCCCGGTCCTGAAAGGCCAACCACTGTACCGCCCGCAGCAACAACAGCTCTCGCAGCCAAACCTGCCGCTGTCGCTCCGATCGGACCTGCGGCAGCGGCACCGTT
>Ga0114966_10000525_pt1 | contig 36610 bp, 35 predicted proteins | sample M_130207_XF_Meta_FD_87029 | JGI IMG/M metagenome (GOLD analysis project Ga0114966, IMG submission 87029) | Freshwater microbial communities from Lake Montjoie, Canada to study carbon cycling - M_130207_XF_MetaG | ecosystem: Environmental > Aquatic > Freshwater > Lake | place: Lake Montjoie... | reverse complement strand
TTTTAAATTTACTATAATAAAATAACATAAATATATTTTTATATACTTATGTAATTATGACTAAAAAATATTCTACCACTACAACTCTTGTAATAGTAGAGTCTCCAGCAAAATGTAAAAAAATTGAAGAATATTTGGGGCCTGGTTATAAATGTGTTGCTTCATATGGTCATTTACGCACTATACCTTCTCTCAAAAACATAGATTTAAACAATAATTTTAATCCAACATATACAATTATTGACAATGCAATTAAGAAAAAACAATTTGAATTTATAAAAAAGGAAATCGAAAATGCTCACGAAGTTATACTTTCTAGCGATATTGACCGTGAGGGAGAAGCAATAAGTTTTTCCATAATAGAATTATTTAAGTTACCTTTAAATACAAAGCGTATTACGTTTAATGAAATTACAGAATCTGCAATCCAGCACGCAATTAAAAATCCAAGAACAATAGACATGGATTTAGTTCATGCTCAGCAAGCGCGTCAAATATTGGATATACTAGTTGGTTTTAAGGTGACGCCAATGTTGTGGAAATTTATATCTGCACCAAAGGGAAAGGAAAATTCACTGAGTGCAGGTAGATGTCAAACTCCAGCGTTAAGATTAGTTTATGATAACGAACAAGACATAAAAGGAGCAGAAGAGAGAAAAGTTTATAATACAACTGGTTATTTTACAAATTCTAATTTGGCATTTGATTTAACTCCTCCAAATAAGTATGAAAGAGAAGATGAAATGACCGATTTTTTGGATGGTTCTGCAGATTTCTCTCATATATATACGTGTTCACAACCAGTAAAAGTTTTTAAAAAACAACCTGAACCATTTACTACATCTACATTGCAGCAAACGGCAAGTAATGAATTGCACTATGCACCAAAAGAAACGATGCGAATTTGCCAAACATTATATGAAGGAGGTTTTATAACATATATGCGTACAGATTCAAAAAAATATAGTCATGAATTTATCCAAACAACTAAGGAATATATTATACGCAATTATCAAGCTAAATATATAAATGAAAATATAGACTCGCTAGTAACAGGTAGTGATTCTAAAGTAGATGAAAATAAGAAAAAGGTTTCTAAAAAAGAAAAACAAGTTAAAGACAACCTTCGGCAAGAAGCTCACGAAGCAATTAGACCTACAAATATTTCTCTCTTTGAACTTCCTGAAACAATAGATTCTAAAGAGAGAAGACTGTATAAAATAATTTGGGAGAACACATTAGAAAGCTGTATGTCGCCTGCCTCTTTTTATTCCATAACCGCAAGTATTTTAGCTTTTCAGAATACAAAATTCATATATACAAGTGAACTAATTGATTTTCCTGGCTGGAAAATAGTGTCAAAAAAGTATACAAACGAAATAAAAACAGAAAATAAAGAATATCAATATTTGCAAACTATAAAACAAAATACAGTGATTCCTTATAAAAAGATTTGTGCAAAGGTTACCATTAAGGGAACAAAACAACATTATACAGAAGCAAGATTAGTGCAACTGTTGGAAGAAAAAGGAATAGGTCGTCCATCTACATTTTCTTCTCTCGTTGATAAAATTCAAGAAAGAGGTTATGTTAAAAAAGAAGACATAAAAGGAAAGGAAATAGTATGTAAAGATTTTGAATTGGAAAACGGAGATATATTTGAAATTTTATCCAAGAGAGAATTTGGTAATGAAAAAAATAAGCTAGTGATTCAACCATTAGGTGCAATTGTGATGGAATTTCTAGTCAAACATTTTTCAGATTTATTTAATTATGATTACACAAAGGAAATGGAAGACGAATTAGATAAAATTTCAAAAGGAGATACAATATGGTATAATTTATGTGATACTTGCAATAAACAAATAGACGAATTGGTTGATGGTTTAAAAGATGAGACAAAGATAGAGGTAAAAATAGACGATAATAATACATATTTAGTAGGTAAATATGGACCAGTTATAAAATGTGTAGAAGAAGTAGATGGTAAAGAAGAAATAACATTTAAACCAATTAAAAAAGATATAGATATCCATAAAATAGAAAATGGCGATTATAATATCGAAGAAATAGTTGATACAACAAAAAAGACAAAAAGTCAGTATATTTTAGGGCAACATAATGGTAAGGATGTTATTTTGAAAAAAGGAAAATTTGGTCTTTATATAATGTGGGGCGAAAATACCAAAAATTTAAAAGAATTTGGAAATAGACCAATTGAAAATATAACATTTGATGAAGTGAAAAAATATTTGGAAGAGGGAAGTAATTTAATTCGAGAAGTGTCAGCAAGTATTTCAATAAGAAAAGGACCAAAAGGAGATTATATATTTTACAAGAATGCCAAAATGAAGAAACCACAATTTTTTGATTTAAAAAATTTTTACGCAGATATGAAAGAGGACTATAAAATATGTAATATAACTATTTTAAAGTCGTGGATAAATGATAAATATAAAATATAATATTTTGAATAAATTATTAATATCTTACAGGGCTAAAACCAAAAGTGTTGGCCTGTCTATTTTGTTGTGAAACATATTGTGTAAATTCAATTGTAAAAGAATAAGGAAAAACACCAAATTTTACATGTTGACCATTATGATATCTAATTTTAATATTTAATTTTCGAATTCTTTCAGCAGGTGGCCAATACATTTTGTATGGTAATGATTCTCTATCAAACCATTGTGAGATAGGTGTGGAAGGAACCGGAATTTTTGCAAAAGCAGAATTAGCTACTCCATTTGTTATATTTGTTGTTGTTGTAAAATTATTTACTGTATATGGTGAGGTTTCATCTAAACAATTATTATTTGCGATTTCCATATAAAAATATGCAGGTCCCATTAAATTAATTTTAAAAGGAGGTTCAATAAAATAAACAACAGAATTAGTCAAGGTTGAATCAGGGACTAACCAAAACCCGTTATCTCCTGATTGAACATCACCATAATAAAATCTAGGCGAAAAAGGTTGTCCTGTTTCAGGATTTATTATTGTAATCGCTGGTGTATTACATCTAGATAATCCTAAATTAGCAGGCAATCCCCAATCTGCAAATTCAGGTAATTGTTGATTTGAACCGCAAGAAATATTATCAATTAATGAATGTGTTGCAACTTGTATTTCATTTGTTAATATAAACCCATCAGATGTGTTACCATACCAAATTTTTTGTCCGACTGTGTTATAAACAATAACAAATTTAGTGTATCCGCCTTGAGTTTCAAATTGATCAGCTAAAACGGCAAGTGAATTATCTTTTAAATACTTAATAATTCTATTAGAAACAGCAGTATTAAATTTATTTTGTAATTCTGTAGCCATTTGTGTAGGATTATAAAACCCATCTTCAATAATAATAGTAAAATTTTGTGTAGATGAAGTATATAAAGATTCGAAAATTACTTGTTCAAGTGGATTAAAAACCATATTTGCACCAGGATTATATGGATTATTTATTAAAAAAGACATTGTTACGTTATTATTTAATCTAGAAAATGTATTATAATTTGCAGGAAATGACCAATTAATAAGTCTTAAAGCATATATATTAGTAATATCCTGAGGTAATTCGATTTCAAAATTGCTGGCATCAGGATATTTTATTATATCTCTATCTTCAGAATGAATGGATACATATTTTTTATAAATAAGATAGTCATTTGAATTTGGTATTAAAGGATGGTTTGTTTGTGTATTATACATTATAATAATTATATACAAAATATATTTATTATATTTATTAATTATATTTATTAATTATATTTATTAATTAGAATTGTAATAAAAATAATATAAGTTAATAGATATATGTCAGGAAATTCTCAAACTGCTAATTATGGTGGTAGACAACCCGATAATACTCAAAATATTAAACAATTTATAACAACAACATCTGGTATAGTTGATTGGGTATACAAAAAATTATCAAATACTAATATTCAAGTTATTACTCCTTCGGATCAAAATAAAACAGTAATGATTCCAAAAGATTTATTAGTTTTAGGTTCTATAAATAATCCTTCAGATATAAATTTAAAAGAAAATATAGAAAAAATAGATAAATTATACAGTAATAATATAATAAATTTAAATCCAGTAACATTTCAATATAAAAATGATAAAACACATAAAATGCACTATGGCTTAATTGCCCAAGAATTAGAAACTGTATATCCTGAATTAGTATCAAATAATACGACTGGTTTTAAAACAGTAAATTATATTGAATTAATTCCTATAATGCTATTTCAAATAAAAAGTATGCAACAAGAAATAAATAATTTAAAAGAAGAGTTAAATGAAATAAACAGAGTTAAATGAAATAAACAGAGTTAAATGAAATAAACAGAGTTAAATGAAATAAACAGAGTTAAATGAAATAAACAGAGTTAAATGAAATAAAATAAATCATAATTAATTGTAAATAAAATTTATAACTTGATAATATATAAATGTTGTATTCTGGTATTTATAAAGCATTCATAATAACTAGTATTATATCCTTTTTAATTAGTATTTTTTCAGGAGGAAAAACATCATATAATTCTTTAATATCAGGTTATTCATCATTGACATTGGGATTAATGATGATTTTAACAATTATAATTACTAAAATTTTAGAATTAAATAGTAAAGTTTCAAATAAAGAATTATTAATAATAATTTTAATGTCATTAGGACCATTTTTATTAATGTTGACAATTGTAGGATTTATATTGTATTTAATTATTTTTTATAAAGATCCAATTTTAGAAAATCATGTATCAAATAGTTATTATACATTTAGCAATATTACAATAACAATATTATTAATACAAATATATATAATTTATTCAAACATATTAAATACCAAAGAATTTATTGAAAGTGGAAAAATATCAAGAATATTGTCTAGCGTAATGTATTTATTTTGTGTATTAACCTTATATTCAACAATGATCATATATATTGTTTTAAAATATTTTAGAACAGATGGGTTTCAAGGGTTACAAAATTAATTATTTATTTTGATAAATTTATATGTTAATCCGTAATTAAATTGTGTTTCCCATATTCCGGATATTTTAAGAATAAAAGAACATGATGGTTTATTGACTTCATTAAATAATTTAATATTTCCGTTTTTTAATTGTTCATAAATGGTTGTCTGTGATGATTTATTTTTAATTTCACTTTTTTTCAATATATTTTCTTCGATAATTTTCAAACTATCAATTGTATTTTTATGTGTATTAGTATTAAAAATGCATTTAAATTTATTATAATATTTATCACAATTAATATCATCTAATGTTATTAATAAATATATTCCGTTTAACACTACATTATGTGTAGAATATAAAATTCTTATAAAGTTACCATCATTCATTATATTATTTTTAATAGGTTCACAAAAATAGATGTTATTTTCATCATATTGATTTATATTTTTAACCATATTCATAAGTATACTATGATATATTTATGAATTGTTTTTAAATTATATAATAAAACGATTAAATTATAAAAATAATAAAAATAATAAATTATAATTTGGTTTATAATTTAAATAAAGAATAAACCAATAGATATTATAATGAAATTTTATGAAACTCATTTTGAAGAATATATATCAGAAAATCAAAAGAATAATTTGCATCCAAAATTAAATAAAATATACGAAAAATTTCCAAAAATCATAAATAATTTTAAAAACGTAATATTTTATGGACCTAATGGCACTGGTAAATATACACAAATGTTAAAATCAATAAAAAGGTATAGTTCAACAGAATTAAAATACGAAAAAAAAATTAGTTTGACATTTAATAAGCAGCAATATTTTTTTAAAATAAGTGATATTCACTATGAAATTGATATGTCACTCTTAGGATGTAATTCAAAGCTACTTTGGTATGAAATTTATCAACAAATAATAGATATTATATCAGCAAAAATAGAAAAGTCTGGTATTATAGTTTGTAAAAATTTTCACGAGATTCATAGTGAATTATTAGATAATTTTTATAGTTATATGCAAAAAAATAATTCAATATCGGTTGATTTAAAATTTATAATAATTACAGAAGAATTAAGTTTTATTCCAGATAATATTTTAAATTGTTGTGAAATAATAAATGTTAGTAGACCTACAAAATCATTATATATTAAGTGTTTAAAAAATAAGTTACCTAATAAATTAAAATTAGAAAATATTACAAATATCAAAATATTGCATTTATACAATGAAGAATTAATGTTGCAATATAAAATTATTTGTAATAAAATTATTGACAATATAATAAATATTGATGAATTACAATTTTTAAAATTCAGAGATATTTTATATGATATATTTATTTACAATCTAGATATAACAGATTGTATTTGGTATATTCTCTCTTCACTTGTTGAAAAAAATAAAATTAAAAATGAGCATTTGTCAAATATATTAATAAAAACATATTGTTTCTTTCAATATTATAATAATAACTATAGACCAATATATCATTTAGAAAATTATTTGTTTTATTTAGTTAAAATCATACATGGGTTTTAGATCTGCATTATTGATTCCATGGATAAATGCGTCGTATATTAGTATTCGAATAATTTCTATTATAAAAATTATATCCTCTTAAATAATTACTTAATGGTGAAATAATTGTATTATTAGCTTGTGAAACAAAATAGAAATTATTATAATTTTTAGGAATGCCTCTATTATAAGTAATCGCGCTAGTATGAATTGCCATTATATATTATACAACTAAAACAATATTGAAATATTTTATAATTATTTAACATTTATTTATAATATTTTATATTATTTTATCACTTAAAGTTTATAGTTCAATTTATTGAATGAATCATAAAATAGCATTTGAAATATTAGAAATAAATATTAATAAAACAAATTATAATGATTTAACAATTGAATTTATAAAGAAAAAATATCATCAATTGGCACTTAAAAATCATCCAGATAAAAATGGAAACACTCCTGAATCAAATGAAAAATTTAAACAAATAAATGAAGCTTATGGTTATTTAAAGAGAGAAATAAAAAATATAAATGCAGATGATTTTAATGAAGAAAATACTGAAACGAATTCATCTGTTTATTATGATATTTTGCAATTATTTATGAAAGGTATTTTGGATGGAAAATATAATGAATTATTTTTAGATATTGTCAAAGATATTGTAATTGGTTGTAAAAAAATATCGCTTAAACTATTTGATGATTTAGACAAGGAGAATTCAATTAATATTTATATTTTTCTCTCTAAATATAAAAATATACTTCATTTAAGTCAAGACACATTAGATCAGATTAAAGAAATCGTTATACAAAAGTATAACAATGTTGAAATATATAAATTAAATCCAACTATAATCGATTTATTAAATAATAATTTATACAAATTGTATGTCAATAATGAATTATATTTAGTTCCATTATGGTATAATGAAGTTTATTTTGACAGTTCCAAAAATGAAATAATTGTATTATGTGAACCTGAACTACCTGAATGGATTAAAATCGATGACGAAAATAATATTTTTATTGAAAAAAATATAAATATGCAAACTGAATTACCAAATTTGATATTAAATAATTCAAGTATAACTATTATTATTGGAGACAAATCGTTTAATATTTTGGTTTCTGAATTATATATGAAGAGAGAACAATATTATAGAATAAAAAATCAAGGATTAACAAAAGTGAATGAAGATATTTATAGTGTTACAGAAAGAGCTGATATTATTGTTAAGATTAATATGGTTTAATAAATAATAAATTTTACTATTTATTAAATTAGAATAAATAAGAATTAAACTAGAACAAATAAGATATAATTAAATCTGATAAATCTTTTTTTAAAATTGTTGTATATAAAATATTTGTCATCCGTAATTTATAAATTTCTTGATATTTCTTTAAAATTAATTCAATTTCATTTAGATCTCTTGCAGATGCGTTTACGGATGACATTTCAAAACTATTACACACACCAATATCAATCATTTTTTGTTTTGTTATTTCCTTTACATTCTTAATTTTTAAAAAGGTAATTTCTTCATCTAAATGCATTGGTATTTGACCACCTAAATAAAATTTACCCTTGCTCCAAGATTCTTTTGTATCATTAAAATATTTATTCAAAACACTTTTGTTTACATTAAAAATTTTACTTTCAATTTCATCTTTCGGTACAAAACCTAATAATATATTTAATGTTGATTTGTTAGTCATATTATATTTTTAATAAAGTTATATTTAATACTTATTTAATACTTATTTTTATAAATTATGATTGATACATTGTTAATAAAAGAATTTAAATTCCAAATGTTTAAATACGTATATCAATAAGTATTTAAATTTATAATCAAATAAAAAAGATTATTTATAATATTTTTAATTTATTTTTTGTAATATTTTTAATTTATTCCTTCTTCTTAGAGGTAACAACTCGCTTTTTCTTTGGCTCTTCGCTAACAACTGGTGCTGCAGCAACTGACACTTGTTCTACTACCGGAGCAAGAGGAGTTACATCTACAGCAGCAGGAACTGCAACTGGCTCTGCAACTTTTAGAAAAGGAACTTCATGCTCATCGTCACTATCCTCAACAATAGTGCTACTTACTGCTCCATCAGGATCAATATCCTCTTCAGGGGGAGGCAACGACTTCAACTTTTGAACATCAGAAGCCTTAGGTCTCAAGAAACACGTTCCCTCTGCAATAGCAGAAGTCTTTGGCTTTTGCACAATAGCTTGCTTCAAGTTCCAGGTAATAGAAACCTTACCATTAACAAACCATAGACCACCACATTGAATCAAACAAATTACATGAGTCTTTGGCTTCAAGAAATCAAGAGGTGATATATGAGAAGGTCCCTTTCCCTTAATAAATAAAGGCTCACCGTCTTCATCATAAATTTCAGACTGCCAAACTCCTTTCCAACAAGGAATCTTAACAGTTAGTGTAGGAGGCTTATTTTCATCCATTTCAGCGCTGCCCTTTTCCTTCTTTGGATGTCTAAGCATAATATTAAATTTCTCATCCATTACCTCCGCACTTGAGATATTCTTTCCAAACCACTCCTTAGAATAAGTCATTGCATCTGTCTTAACTTTGGTTTCCAAAGCACGCATAGACTTTAAGAAATTCTCTGCATCAGGAGTTGAGTATTCAGAATTAGGAAATTGAAGTGACATAGTCCATTTTCCAGTTAAATTGCCTGCAGTGTCCTTTCCTTCTTGTGCTCCCCAAGTTAGCATTAATGGTGTAGAGATTGTGAGTGATTCTCTAACATTTTTATTATATAAATTAACTACCTTTCCTCCCGAAGTGTGTGCCTTGGGAGCAGAGTATGAAAATACACTGGTATTAATATTAGTTCCGTCGATGATAGCGTCAGTCATTGTCTTAGTATACTTTATATAATTGTTTTATCTTTAAATCAATTTTTTTTTAAATATAAAATGAAATTATGGTCTAGTTTAAAAATATGGCATACCTTTTATGATAAGCATTTATTTTTAATTTAATAAAATAAAACTATTCAAAAAGAAAATATACATATAGTATATATATGACAACTTTTAACAAAAAAAATAAAAGTAATAATATTACGATAGATGAATATATCAATAAAATTTTATTAAAAAGCGAAGATAAAATGATAATGAATAAAACATTAACAAAATTAAATAACTCAAACATTATTATACCAACAATACACAATTACAATGATATTACAAAATATAATTATAATATTACGCAATTAAAAACAATTACCAAATTTTACAAATTAAAAATGAGTGGAAATAAAAACGAACTAGTATCAAGAATTTTTTCATACCTTTATTTATCATTATTCATAATTAAAATCCAAAAGGTTTTCAGAAGTTTTATAGTAAAAAAATATATTAACTTACATGGTCCTGCTTCAGTAAAACGTAAACTATGCACAAATAGCACAGATTTTATAACAATGGAATCAATTGAAGAAATAAGTTTTCATCAATTTATAAGCTACAAAGATGAAGACCAATTTATTTATGGGTTTGATATAACTTCTCTCTTCAATTTAATTTCTAAAGGTGGAAATACAATTAAAAATCCTTATAATCGCAAATTGATCCCTGAAATTATTTTAAAGAATATAAAATTAATAATAAGATTAAGCAATATTTTAAAAATACCAATTGTCTTACATTTAGAAGATGATACACAAAATATGTCCGCAGAGAAAGTAATTGAATTAAGAATATTATCATTATTTCAAAACATAGATGCTTTAGGAAATTACAGTAATCCACAGTGGTTTCTCTCTTTGAATCGAAATCAAATAATAAAATTAATCAGAGAGCTTTCTGATATTTGGAATTATAGAGCTCAACTAACAATAGAAACAAAACGCAATATTTGTCCACCAAATGCAGATCCATTTAGGAATTTAAGCATGTCATATATTCACACAGAAATAAATATAAATAATATAAGAAAGGTTGTTTTAGAAGTATTAGAAAAATTAGTTAATAATGGAATAGACAAAGATAGCAAATCTTTAGGGGCTTATTATATTCTTGGTGCATTAACTTTAGTAAATACAGATGCTGCTACATCGCTTCCTTGGCTTTTTCAATCCGTAAGTTATTTTTGAAAAAAATTAGAATATTAATTAATTATATTAATACCATATTACCATATTATCATAACAATATATATTATTTGCGTTAAAACACTTAAAAAGTATTTATTAAGGTATAGTATAATAAGATGGCTAGAACTAAAACTACCAAAACTGTTGATGCTGAACAAGCTTCCGTTTCCGCTACTGCTCCTGTTTCTACTCCCGTGGTTGAACAATCTGCTACTCCCGTTGTTGATAAGAAAGTAAAAGCTCCTAAGGCTCCTAAGGCTCCTAAGACGGAGACTACTGCTCCTGTTGTTGTTGCTCCTGTTGTTGCTACTCCTGTTGAAGATGTTTCTCCTGTTGCTCCTGCTGCAGATGTTTCTGAGGGTGATGCTCTTCTTGTAGATCAATCTGTTGAGTTTCTTGCCAAGCTTCAACAACTTGGTGTCCTTATCTCCTCATTGAAGATCGAGTATAGAACTCTTGAGAAGAAATGGACTCGTGAGCTTAAGACTGCTCAAAAGCAATCAAGTAAGAGAAAGAGAAAGGCTGGAAGTCGTGCTCCTTCCGGGTTTGTAAAGCCTACTCGTATTTCAGATGAACTTGCTAAGTTCCTTGAGAAACCCTCAGGTTCTGAGATGGCTCGCACTGAGGTTACCCGTGATATCAACAAGTATATTCGCACACATAATCTTCAAGATACCCAAAATGGTCGAAAGATTAATCCTGATTCCAAACTTGCAGCCCTTTTGAAGCTTAAGAAGACTGATGAGTTGACTTATTTTAACCTCCAAAGATATATGTCTCCTCATTTTGCCAAGGCTATCAAGGCTGAGGTTCCTGTATAAATCAACTTTTATAATGAAATAAAGAAAAGTAGAGCAAAAATAAAAATTATTTAGTCCAAATGGACTATATAATTTAAGTTAAAATATTTGTAATACTTATTATATTTATTTATAATATAATGAGTCAAGAGCTTACACAATACAAAAATTATAGACTTGCAGAATTAAAAAATGTCTATAATAATAATTGTAAAATTAATATACAATATTATAATACCACTATAAATAATATTTTAAATAGTAATATTTTAAATAAAACACAACAAATAAATAATGTTAAAAACATTTTATCATCTGTTATAAATAATTTAACAAATAAATATAACTCGGATATTTTAGTTATTCAAAAATTTGTTCCAAAACAAATTATTAATAATAAAAATAAAAAAGCACTATTAATTGGTATTAATTATACAGGAACAAAAAATGAATTATACGGTTGCATAAATGATGTAAATTCAATTAATAATAGAATATCAAATAAAGGATTTACAAATATTAAAATTATGACTGATTTAACTAATGTAAAAGCTACTAGAGATAATATTTTATTAGAATTTAAAAACTTATTGGTTAATTCGCAAGCAGGTGATTTACTATTATTATTTTTTAGTGGTCACGGGTCTTATGCTTTAGATAAAAATGGGGATGAACAAGATAGGTATGATGAATTAATTGTTTCTTCTGATTTAAAAGGTATTTCTGACGATGAATTAAAATTAATAATTCAACAAAATTTAAAACAAGATGTTACTTTATTTGCATTGTTCGATAGTTGTTTTAGTGGAACTGTATTAGATTTAAGATACCAATATTTAGATAGTCTTAACTATGATAAATATACAGAAAATAGCAAAGAAGAAATTACAGTTGGTAATGTATTTATGATTAGTGGCTGCACGGACGAACAAACAAGTTCTGATGCTGTATTTAACAATAAGGCAAATGGGGCGATGACTTGGGCTTTATTACAAAGTTTAAACCAAAATCCCAGTTCATCATGGAGTGAACTTGTTAAATCTATGCGTGATATATTAAAAAAATCGAAATTTTCACAAATCCCGCAATTTTCTTCTGGAACATTTATTGATATTGATACACCAGTATTTATTTAATTTTATTTGAAATAGTTTCAAAGTCATCTACGCTATCATCATCAGAATTATATATAAGTAATTCATTTAACAAAACATTTCTTGTAATATGTGGTTGATAAAGTAAAACCATACTTGATGTAATTTTTGCATCTTCCTCATAAAAATGATATTTATCGTTCAATATATAACGCACAGCAAAAGTAACATCAATGTGTTGTGTTTTTAAAATATCTATATGTTTAACAGCATATATATTGTCTTTTAAAGTCTGTCTATCATATTTTTTATTATATAAATCTAACATTATATAATAATAAATAAAAACTTTAAATTAAAATTGAGAAGTAATATATATTTATCAATTGATAAAATAAAAATCAATTGATAAACCGCTTAAAGCTTATACTATATTATTATATATAAACATGAGTGTTATTTGCGAAAAAGGAGCTATTAGAAACGCATTGGCTGGTATTGAAAGTTTGCCAATAGAATTGCCTTTATATGAAGTTATTGATAATAGAGAACATTCTAAATCTAAAATGGTTTTTATAGATATTGATATGCATCATAAAAAAATAGTATTTGGGTTCTCTGAAAAGGCAAATAAGGATCAAATTGATAGTATGGTAAAATGGTATAGTATTACTAATAATCATTATGACGGAAATAATATTGCCTCTAGAGCTGCTGGAAAAAAATTTTGGGATTTTATGGCTAGAGGTAATTATACACATACCAGTAAGAGCGATAATGAAAAATATTTCCAATCACAAATTGATACCAATAAAATATATAATGCTGAGATTAATCCTGAAATTACTAATAATGATTTTTCAAAAATACTAGCGGATGAAACTACTTCGGCAAAAGAAATACCTGAAATTATTTCTAGTATTCAAAACATTTTTGAAAATAAATCATCGTATTATCCTTTTAATCCAAAAACAATATTTTATACTACAGATATTGTTAATAGTAATATGTTTGAATATTTTGTTAATAATAAAGAAGAAATTATTAAAAATTTAAGAATTAAATATTATAATGAATTTATTGAAACTGATTTTAAATTATATATAAAATTTCCTAATTCTGATAATTTTATAGATATTCATGATACGGATAATTGTCTTGATGTAATTGGAATAACTTCTAATTTTATTAAAAAACTCAATATAAATATTTATATTTCAAATTTTGAATCATTTAAAGGATATATTTTTGAAATAGATAATAAATTTTATAAATTTAAAAAAAATGGGAATACTGTTTTAAGAGAAAAAATAGAAAAATTAGCCGATTATATAGATATTCAAAAACCACCAGATTATTTATTTGTACAATATAACACAAATGAATTTACAAAAGAAGAAAAAGAAAAATCTATTGTAGGTAAATCATTAGAACATTATGCAGGTTTATATATAAATATTGGAGGTAAATTTATTAATAGTGAAAAAGTAAAATGGAATGTAACTGATAGAAATCTTAGTGGAAACAAAAATTATAGATGTGTTTTATATATTAAAACTAATGAGGGTAAAAGTGATATAGGGTTATCTGGTTTAAAAGCTCAATTTAATTTATCTAACAAGGACAATTTACATTTTATAATTAAAAGTTTTACAGATATTTACAAAAAATATATACAATTAGATTCACCAGAAAATTCTGATGAATATGTAGTTATTAAAACTACTGCACAAAAAAGCACTGAAGTAAAAAAACTAACTGGTTATTTTTATATATGTTGCGTAGGAGAAAATTTTTATAAATTTGGATATTGTTCAGATCATAAAAGATATTTAAAATATGGCGAAAGTGACGAAATTAAATTAACTAGAGAGAAATTTAATGAAGAAATCATTTTTGAAAACCCATATATGATTTATGTATCTCTTAATAAAATATGTGATGTAAAGATTTTAGAACAATCTATTAAATCTCTTATAAATGATGATACCAATTGTGTAACTTATGAAGCACCAGGAGATGATATTAGAGAATATTTTCATTGTGATAATTTTTATACAACTATATATCCAAAAATTTTAAGTGAAGTTAATTCTTTTTACTAATTCATTGGAAATATAAATCCTTCTTTTTTAATAATTTGTCTTATTTCTTCTTTTAAAATTGGTCCATTTATTATTTTTATATTTTCAAATTTTTTTAAGTTATAGTGATTTTTATTAAGATCAAACATTTCATATATTTTAATTAATTTATTATAATCTGTTATGTAATCTGTATTTTGTAGTAACCAATTATAAAAATCTATAGTATAATTATCATCATAATATGTTTTAAAATAATTTAATGTTTTGTGTAGAGATGGAGAGTTATTATTATTTGCATAATTATAGTCAGTCCCTGAAATAATACATATTTCACTGAATTCTTTTTGGCTAAAACCTAATTTATTTAAAATTTCCTTTGTATCATATAAAACAACTGTATGTTTAAATAAACTTAAATATCTCATTACACGTGTGCAACCATAAACAAACATATCCATATCTTCACTTAAACACGCCCATACTTTATTTTTAATAACAAGCAATGCACACAACTCATCTGCTTCTCCAGGTGCATCATAATATGTAGCACCATAATATCTTATTAAATTTTTTACATCTTCTATATTTTTTTTGTTAATATAAATAATTTTTTTTTTTAGTATATCCATATTGTTTATTATTTCTTGTTTTTCAATATCGTTATTCATAGTATTTTGTAATAGTGTTTTTAATTTATTATACTCATTTTCCGATTTTATTTTATCTTCTTTGCGTTTAAATAAAAGATCCTTTTTTTCAGCAGGTGGTTTACCGTCAAATATAAATATAGAAATTATATTATAATGTCTGAATACAGATAACATAAGATATATATTTTCTAACAAACAGTCTTCTGATGCATATTTATACATATATATGCTTATATCAATAGCTATCTTTTTTCCGGATAATTCAGATAATGATATATTTTTAATTGAATCTTTTGATTCTTCTTGTAAAAATTTATTTAAATGTTTAATACCCATTTATATTATTATATTGTGTATTTAATATACTAATTATTTTATATACAAATTTTATATTAAATATTTTTATAAATCATAAATAAAATTGAAATAAAAATAAATACAACCATAATTAGTATTTAAATATTACAATATACAAAGATATGTCAACCATTATGTTACATTATGATTTAAAAAAAATGATATTCGACTATTTGGAGACGCCCTCTGCATATGCTATTAAAGAAGAAATTACTAGAATATTGTCTCTTATTGAACAAAATAAAATTACTGAAACACAAACGCTGTGGAGTATTAGAAAAATTTACTGGTATGAAACTAGAGAGAAAAAAAACATATTCTATAATTTAAATATACATTTTACTGCTTTTTATGATTTAGAAATTGCATTATTATTACATAAAAATAATTATTCATTTAATGATAATCTTTCAGAGTTTGAAAGACAATTACGTTATAATTTATTACTTGATGGATTAAATAAAAAATTAAGAATAAAATTTAAGTTTTTAAGATGGTCACAAGAATATTATAAATTAAAAAATTAACAATAAATACTTAATTCTTTATAAAAAAATTGATTTCTTTAAGTTTATTAAATAAATAATATAAATAATACAAACAATTTAAATAAATGAGCACTCGAAGTAAAACAAAAAAAAGTAATATTAATTTTGATGAAGCTAGTGAAGTTTGGAGAGCCAATAAAAAACACATTGGAAATGGTATGTTTAAATATATATGCTGCGGAATTACAAAAACTGACAAAAAATGCAATAGACAATCATTGACAAATTTTGATTATTGTAAAATACATATGAAAAAATAAAATATAGATAACTATTACATGATTGTTCTTTATAATTACTAGATTCTTAATATTTTTTATTGAATAATTAAGTATACTATTAAATCAATTATAATAATAAAATTGATTTAATTTTAAATAATATAGAATAAAATAATTTAATAAATATAATGGAGTCAACACAAATAACTGGTTTAAAACGTAATACTATTGATAAATATTACACAAAAAATGAAATCGTTGAATTATGTTTAAATAATGTAAAAACACATATACCAATAGATAAAGAGACTGATTTAATTATTGAACCCAGTGCAGGGAATGGATCATTTATTACAGGAATAAAACAGTTATCATCTCATTTTATATTTTGCGACATAGAACCTGAACACAATGAAATTATTAAACAAGATTATCTAATGCTTGATCATAATAATTTTAAGGGTAAGTTTAGTAATATACATATAATAGGAAACCCACCATTTGGTCGTCAATCCTCATTTGCAATTCAATTTATTAAAAAATCGTGCGACTTTTGCAATAGTTTGTCATTTATATTGCCAAAAAGTTTTAAAAAAGATAGTTTAAAAAAACATTTTCCATCAAGCTTTCATCTTATTTTTGAATCTGATTTACCTGATAAATCGTTTTTAGTAGATGGTGTTGAGCATAATGTTCCATGTGTATTTCAAATTTGGCAAAAAAAAATGTTTGATAGAGTTGTTACTGAAAAAATAAAACCAAAATATTTTGAGTTTGTTCAAAAAACGGATAATCCGGATATTTCATTTCGTCGAGTAGGAGTATATGCTGGAAAAATAGATAAAAATATTGATAAAAGTGTGCAATCACACTATTTTATAAAATTTACAAATAATAAAACGATTGATGAAAATATAACAGAATTAACTAAAATAAAATATGATTTTAATAATACAGTTGGACCAAAATCTATATCAAAACAAGAATTAATTAAAGAATTTATCAAGGTCCTTTAATGGAATCACTCCTGTAGGATATTGAACTATCAATTCAATGCCCTTTACAAATTTAATTTTTATTTCGGGAAAATTAACATTACTAACAATTATATATATTAATTTTTTTGCTTTTTCTTCAAATATTTCTTTATTAAATGTTCTACCTTCACCAATCATATTAGATGGCATAAATTTGCATCCACCCTTGGTAAATGTTTTTTGATCATATTTTACATTTTCATCATTTATGTCTATATGATCATATTTTTTGCATCCTTTTATATGAATTAATGGATAATTTATAGCTAACCAAGGTTCTATAAAATGTGAAAATGGTCTTCCATCTTTAAATATATCTATAATAGTTGATTCAGGTAAATTGCCAAAACTAAAATTTGTGATTACATGAGTAAATGTTTTATCATGTATTATATTGTTTTCTTCCGTAAATGACTCAGATTCAATAGTTTGTTTTTCCATTTTTATTAATACAATACTTATTATTTAAGTATTTTATTTCAATTTTATTTCATTCCCATTTAAAAAGGTAATAAACGAGCATTCAATTTGTAACTTATCCTAGCTCACAAATACTCATTCTCATATTGGTTAATACATATTTGTCGTTTACCTTTTTATTTTTTGTTTCTAAAATATTCAAAAACTGTTGCGAATTTTCAACACCTTCTAGCATACTATTTCTTTTATAATTTTTTTCAATAAATTTACAATACTCTATTAGATTTGTTGTTGTTTTTTTAAATTGCAAGAGAGAAAGATTATTATTTTTACACCAAAATAAAAAACCTTGATAATTGTTTAATAATATTGTTTTAATTACATAATATGATAACACATTCGTTTTTTCTTTATATAACGTATCTCTTAAAATCTTGCTACTATTATTTTTTGAAAATAAATCTTTATAAGATAACCCCATAAATCTTAATGTTTTAACTAGTTGAAAAAAGCTATATGATCTTTCAAAATTAATAAAATATTCTGAATTAGAGAGAAATTCTTCAATATTGTTTTTATTCTTTAATGAAAAGAAACTACAAAATAAAGAATTTATTATTTCTGCCCAAAATTCTGTATATGACTCATATAAGTTTACTTCTGATTGCACTTGAAAAATGCTTAAAATACGATTTTTACATTCCTCATTATTCATATCAGAAAAATCTAATGCAAAATTATGAAATGATTCGTGAATAAAAACTTTAAACCATTCTTCTTTTCTATAAACTACTATTTCTGAATCTTTTGGACAGGTAGTTGTAAATGCTGTATTCACATTACTTTCATCCAATACATTAATATTGGATTTTGGCAATTTTTTTTCTAATGAAGTAAAATAAAAATATACTACTAAATTGCTAGCACATTGTTTTGAGGAATATTCATTTAGTATATATAGCCACATTATCACTGAATCCACGTGTTTATTATAAACATCTATTTTAAGCTCAACATCATGCTCTTCTGTTATAAAAAATAGTTTGATATTTCTATTGAAGAGAGAAAAATTATAACATAATTCTGTCACAGATAATTCATCTATATATTTTATTATTTCTTTTGGAAAACTATTTGAATTAAAATTTTTCGGTCGTGTTATTTGTGTTGAACTATGTATTTTTGTAGTAGTTATATTATAAAATTTTGAACCTCTATTTTGTTTCAAGTTTAAAAGATAATTATGTGCGTTTAAAATATCATTATACAACAATTCAATAATTTGATTTGTTCTTTTTGTTTGGGTTATATGATTTATATATTTGTTTTTTGTAAAAAATGACATAAGTAATTTACTATTTTTTGATATCTTCATTATTATTATACTGAGTTATTTATTTTTAAGTTTCTTAATATATTTCATTATAATTATAAATTATATTTATAAATATTTTTGTTTTTATTTAAAATCTTAATATTTACTATATGGACTCTACAATAATAATAGTTTTAGCAATTATTTTGCTAGCATTAATTATTTTAAATAATATTAAAATAGTTAAAACTGATAATAAAACTGCAAATTGTTCTCAAACTAAATTTGGTTGTTGTCCTAATGGGGTTGATTCAAAAATAGATTATTATGGAACAAATTGTCCTGGATATAAGCCTGGACCTGGATATCCTGTGCCGGGACCTAATCCTCCACCAAAAAAACCAATTGGTGGGTGCGCTGGAACACGTTATGGTTGTTGTCCTGATAATAATACTCCAAAATTTGACCAACAAGGTAGTAATTGTTTATAAAATAACAAATTAAAATATTTTAAATAAATAAAATATTTAATTATTTTATATGTCAGAAGAAATATCTAATCAAAATACTTCTATTGTAGAAGAACAAGTTGAAGCACAAGTAGTTGAAGAACAAGTTGAAGAACAAGTAGTTGCACAAGTTGAAGAACAAGTTGAAGAACAAGTTGAAGAACAAGTTGAAGAACAAGTAGTTGCACAAGTTGAAGAACAAGTAGTTGAAGAAGAGCAAATTACATTCGATAAATTTTTATTAAATATTTTAGTTTTACAACAAATAACTAAACAAAAATATATAATTAATAATGAAACATATAATGTATTTATAAAATTATTAAATAACATACCTAATTTTTTTATTGAACTAGAAAAAACATTAATTTATTTAGTAAAGAATGATAAAATTGATACAAATGATATTAATATCGTAATTATTTTAATTCAACAGCTTTACGAAATTTTATATAAATCAAAAGAATTCAATATAGATAGCGTAAAAATACCTGAAGTATGTTCTGATATGATTAAATTTATTATTTATTTATTAGTTGAAGAGAGAAAAATATTAATCACAGAAAAAAATAAATCCATATTTTTACATCAAACAAATAAATTAATAGATTCTTGCACAAGTTTATTAATATTACCGAAAGCACTAAAGTCTAAGAGTTGTTTAAGATCCCTTTTTGGATTTTAAATTTATTTTTGAGTTTCTATTATTCCCACACCATAACATTTATTGCATTCATCATAAGGCATTCTTATATTTCCTTCAGGTGAACAAGGTTTATAATGTATCCAATTAACAAAAATATCTGAGTATTTTATTAATCCAACTTCATTACACTCTTGACACGTTATAGATTGTTCATTTTGTTTTTTATATAAATTACGTCTTAATTTTTTTTGTTGGTTTTGTTGTAAAAAAATATTTTATAAATTTTATAAATTAATATTTAAATAATCATATTTATAATAATTATACATATGATTAAAATTGGGTTAAATGGTTTTGGTAGAATAGGTAAATGTGTTTTATTACAGTTAATTAATAATCCCTTATTTGAAATTTGTTGTTTAAATAGCTTAAATATTCAAATCAATGAAATTGAAGATTATTTAAAATATGATAGTGTGCATCATTATAATAAAAATTTTAATATCAAAATAATTTCAGATAATAAAATACAAATTAATCATCATAATATAGAATTTACATCTGATAGAGAAGCTAAAAATATTAATTGGAAAAAATATGGTTGTGAATATCTAATTGATGCTACTGGTTCATATTTAACTACTACACGTTGTTTAGAGCATAATATAAATTATGTAATTATGAGTTCTCCAGCAAAAGATAAAACAAAAACTTTTATTTATGGGGTAAATAATGATGATTATAATGGAGAAAATATAGTTTCTGCTTCTTCTTGCACAACAAATGCTTTGGCTCCCATTTTAAAATTATTAAATAGCCAATTTAATATTGAAAATTGTGTCTTTACAACTATCCATGCTACTACATCATCTCAATATACGGTTGATATTGTAAATAAAAAATCAAGAACATCTCGTTCTATATTTAATAATATTATTCCTCATACAACAGGTGCGACATCTTCTGTAACAAGTGTTTTACCTAATTTGATTGGTAAAATACATGGCACTAGTGTAAGAGTTCCTGTTTCAAATGGTTCTTTATTGGATGTAAATGTGACTTTATCTGATAAAAATATAACTTTAGAGACTATTAAAAATGCATTAATAAATAATCCATTTTTTAAAATTGTATATGATATTAATGAAAAAAATCTAGTAAGTTGTGATTTTATTACAACAACTACGCCAACAATATTAGATTTAAATGCTTCTATTGATATGGGTAATGGTAATTTTAAATTAATGATTTGGTATGACAATGAATGGTCATATTCGGCTCAATTAATACGTTTAGTAGAATCAATGTTCACATATAATAACACTATCAAATCAAAATACTATATTGAAAATATTTATATGCAAAATCAAAGAGTTGTTTGTCGTTTAGATTTTAATGTGCCAAAAAATAATAATATTGTTACAGACGAATTTCGTATTATTTCGGCAATTCCAACAATTAAGACTATTTTATCAAAAAATCCTAAATATTTAATATTAACATGTCATTATGGCAGACCAACAGAATTTAATAAATCAGATTCTGTAGAATTTTTAGTTCCTATATTAGAAAAATATTTGAATAGACCTGTTTTATTTTTGCATAATGGTATTTGCGAGGAAACATTAGATTATTTAAATAAAAATCCATATGAAATTTTTTTATTAGAGAACCTTCGTTTTCATAAAGAAGAGACATCTTATGAAATAGATGAAAATAATCAAAGCAATGTAAGAAATATATATAATAAATTAGGTGATATTTTTATTTGTGATGCTTTTGGATGTCTTCATAGAAAACATATGAGTATATATGGAGTTAAATATTTTAATAAAGTTTATGGTTATGGACATTTAATTAAAAAAGAAATAGAAAATATAGATATTTTATTAAATAGTAACAAAAAAATATTATCTATTATTGGTGGAAATAAAATACAAGACAAATTGCCTTTGATTAATTCATTAAAAAATATAAAAAATTCAAAAGTATTTATTGGAGGAGGATTAGCGAAACAATATAATGAAACACACCCAAATATATTTATTATGAAAGATGGGTTTGGTAACAAAAATTTGAATGAATCAAAAACTATTTATATTGATAATGTAAAACACCCACTATATAATATTTATGATATTGGAACAACTAGTTTGAATGAGTTGATGGATTTAGTATATGATTCTGATATTATTTTTTGGAATGGAACATTAGGAGTAATCGAACATGATGTATATAAACTAGGTAGTATTAATTTTATTTCCATGTTAGAAAAAATGAAAGATAAGACTATTATTATTGGAGGTGGAGAAACTGCTTCATTAATATGTAAAAATAATGATTCAAATTATTCTAACGATAATATAAATAAACATATGTATATTTCAACTGGTGGGGGAGCATTATTAGAATATTTACAAAATAAAATATTATATGGAAAAAATTTAATTGGTTTAGAAATTTATCTATAAATGTAAATAAATAATATAATTTATTTATATAAATGTCGCAAAACATAATTTGGTTTAAAGATTGTTCGTATAAAAATAAACATTTAGTTGGTGGAAAATGTAGTTCTTTGGGAGAATTATATAATTTATCAAACAAAATTAATTTTTCTATAGCCGATGGATTTTCAATTACTACTATTTTATATGATGAATTTATTAAATATAATAACTTAAATGAATTAATAGAAAACAAAATAAATGATATTAATAATGATTTAACTGAAAATATAAAAAATTTAGATGTTGTATCAAAAGAGTTGAGGGATCTAATTATTTCTGCTAATTTTTCTGATGAACATTATAGTGAAATACAAAATAATTATAATGAATTATGTGGACATTACAGAAAAAATAATTTAGATGTTGCTGTTAGATCTAGTGCAATTGCTGAAGATCTTTCAAATGCCTCTTTTGCAGGTCAACAAGATACATATTTAAATATTAAAGGAATAGATAATTTATTTGTTGCTATTAAAAAATGTTTTGCATCATTATTTAACAGCAGAGCTATTTCATATAGAAAAACTCATAATATTCAATTAAATGATGTTAAAATTTCAGTTGCTATACAAAAAATGGTTAGATCTGATATTGGTTCTGCAGGAGTTGCTTTTTCAATTGATCCGGAAACAGGATATAATAAAGCAATTGTAATAAATTCTGCTTTCGGATTAGGTGAATTAGTTGTATCAGGTGGCGTAAAACCGGATGAATTTATTTTGGATAAACGTGTTTTAAAAGATGTTGATGCGGATCCTATTATAATGAAAAAAAATGGTGATAAAAACAGTAAAATTATATATGATGAAACCGGAGGAATAAAAGAAATAGAAACGAATTTAATTGAAAAATTAAATTTTAGTTTAACAAATGCTCAAGTTACACTACTAGGAAGAATTGTTATGCGTTTGGAAGAAAATTATTCTAAAATGTTTGAAAAACAAATTGGTATAGATGTTGAATGGGCAATTGATGGCACAGACCAACAAATATATATTATACAAACACGTCCTGAAACAATACATAGTAACAATAATGTTTTAGAATTGAGTAAATATGTTCTTAATGAAAAAGGAAATATTTTAATAACTGGTGTTTCTGTAGGAGACAAAATTAGTACCGGAAAAGTAAAAATATTAAAAAGCATAAATGAGTATGAATCATTTGAAAAAGGCGATATTTTAGTAACAGATATGACTACCCCTGATTGGGAACCATTAATGAAAATTTCATCAGGTATTATTACTAATAAAGGAGGTAGAACTTGTCATGCAGCTATTGTAGCACGTGAATTAGCTTTAAATGCTATAGTTGGCACAGGTAATGTAACACAAGTTTTAAATAATGGTCAAAATGTTACCATTTCGTGTGCTGAAGGAGAAAAGGGATACGTATATGATAAAATATTAAATTATACTATTGAAAAAATTCAAATAAACAATGACCTAAAATTGCCCGTTAAATTAATGTTAAATGTTGGAAATCCCGAGAATAGTTTTAATAGTTCTATTATTCCAAATAGTGGCGTAGGATTGGCTCGTTTAGAATTTATCATCAGTAATTACATTAAAATTCATCCATTAGCTTTATGTAATTATCCTAAAATACGTCAGGATATTAAAGAAAAAATTTACGAACACATTGGAAGTCACGATAATGGCAAATGGTATTTTATTAAAAGATTAGCAAGAGGTATTTCTAAAATTGCATCCGCGTTTTATCCAAATAATGTAATAGTTCGTTTATCAGATTTTAAATCCAATGAATATAGGAATTTAATTGGAGGAGAATTATATGAACCTAATGAAGAAAATCCTATGATTGGTTGGAGAGGTGCATCACGATATTATTCGACGGAATATGAAAAAGCATTTGAATTAGAATGTGAAGCAATTAAATATGCTAGGGAGGAAATGAAAATGAATAATATTATTGTTATGATACCATTTTGCAGAACTCCTCATGAATGTAAATTAGTAATAGACAAAATGAGTTCATATGGGTTAAAACGTGGCGAAAATGGTCTTGAAATTTATTTAATGTGTGAAATACCATCAAATGTTATTGAAGCGGATGAGTTTAGTCCTATGATAGATGGCGTTTCTATTGGAGGTAATGATTTATTGCAATTAACTTTGGGTGTAGATAGAGATAGTGAAAAAATAACATATTTATCTAGTGACGAAAATTTAAGTTATAGAAGAATGATTAGTATGGCAATTAAAACATATAAAAAAAATGGAATTAAAGTTGGATTTTGTGGTCAGCAACCTTCTGATAGTATTGAATTTTGTAATTTTTTAATAAGTGAAAATATTGATAGCATTTCAGTAACACCTGATTCAGCATTAAAAACTATTCGGAATTTAGGAATATAAAAACCCGTAAAAATTATAACTATATGTAAAATAAAGAAATTATATATAGTTAGCATTTAAAATTATTACATACGTCTAATTTTATCGCGAATTAGCATAAGGTCGTCAAATACAACTGACGGTGAACCGCGACTATGATGCGTTAATTTTGCATCATTTGTAGCTAATAATAAACGCTTCAGGTCTTCATTTTGTGTAAATTTTGCATATTGTGAATCATACATTTCTTTTTTATATCTTTTTCCAAAGAAATCAGGATCTATTTCAACTTCAACAGGTCTCAATAGTGTTCCCTTATTTTTACCACTTTTACCTCCTGCAGCTTTAGCCAGTCCTGGATCTTTAGATAATTCGGTTCCTGAATCAAGTGAAAAACTTAAATAAAACTCGGGATGATTCTTTTTAAATTTAGAACCTTGATAATAATGTTCTACAGACGCCCATTGATGATTATCTAATGAAAATGGCTTTACCCAAAAATTAGATAATTTTTTTCTCCATTCAGGAATAGTTGCTAATTCTGAAAACTCTTTTAATCTATCATTTGGGATTTTCTCTCCAGCCCCCTTTCCTGGAAGTGGTTTATTATTTGATTTCGAATAAAATAAAAAGACAACATCTTCATTATATAATCCTCTTAATTTGGATTCACTTAATTCCTCATATTCCGTATCTTTAATAACCGCTTTTTGTTTGGTTGCCTTAAATTTTTGAAAATCAGGTATTAAAGAAAACGCTCCTGCATTTCTCTCTAAACACTTATCCGAGACCATATTTTTGATATCGTAAGGTAATTCATTAAATTTATAAATCATTTTTTGTTTGTATCCAATTGTTTTATAATGATTGCCAGTATGTTCAACAATAATATAAAATTCAGGCATGAACATACCTTTATTCTCTAAAACAGAATCATTTAACTGACCGCAATTTAATACATTTTTAATATCATCATTATTATAAGCTTCACTAGATAAAATAATAATTTTGATATTTAATACTCTCTCTAATGTAGATATTGCCCAAGTATCTGCCCAAAAATCACATTTTCTAATTTTGCTTTTGAATTTTTCAAGAGTATCTACCCCTTTCATAAATTTATATTCTTTCAATATTTCTGTAGTAACCTTTTTTTCTTGCACTAATTTATCATGTTCTGCTTTAACCCTTTTTGCATTTTCTACAATTATTTTTTGTTCATTTCTGTCAATTATACTAGAATTTTTTTGTTTTAGTGAAATATACTCTGCTTCTAATTCTTTTATTTTGTTTGTATCTGATAAAAGAGCAGCATTATACATATTATAATGTTCTTTATATCCTTCAAATGTTTTTTCATCAGCTTCATTTGATAATTTATGTCTTAATTTATTTACTGATGTTTGCTGGGCAATATTTGAAAAAGCATCTCGTATAGTTGCAAACAAACAATCGCCACCACCTTCATTATCTGTTATAGAATAATTTTTATTTTTCATAAATTTTTGTATCCAAGTATCATTTGGTTCTTGATGATACCTTTCTTTATAATCTTTTGCCTTCTGTTGTGTTTCTTCAACTAGTTTTCCTGGAATTGGGACACCTTTTGTTAAAATAAATATATCTTTTCTCTCTTCAGGAATTTCGTAAAATTCATTAAATTCAATATTTTTTTCTTCTTTTTCTTCTTCATCTTCGAAATCTTCATTAACTTCTTCAACCCCTTCGATTCTTCTAAGAGGGACATCAGGCTCTAATCTTAATTTATTTAACATTTCGCGTGTAACAAATGTATAAATTAACGGATCATCCATTTTTTCAACATCTAAATTATTATTATCATCTAAATAAGTAATAAAATCTGATGATTTTATTTCATAAATACCTATTTGTATCACTTTATTATTGTATTTAACTAAATAAATAGGAAAAAAAAGTATATTTTTATCTTCAAAAGTATTTTTAGAATTACCAACCGCTATAATAACATCTGTATCTAATATTTCTAATTGATATAAATTTGCCTCCATTTTCAAATCACCTGAATCAATACTTTTTAATTCAGGATAACTCACACTATTATTTATTTTTGATAATACCATATTATATATTTTATTACAATATTTTATATTTAATACATAATTAATTATAAAATATTTACCATAATACATATTTCTTCATAAATTTATCTTTTTTTAAGTTATTAATAGCAGCCCACATATATTGTCTTCTAAAAACAATTTTATTATTTAATGGATTATTTTCAAAATCTACTAGTACGTTTATTATTTCATCTTTATTATATTTATGAAGTTTCATTTCTTTTGCTAATCCATAATAATCACATACTAACAATAATTCTTTAACAGTATAATTAATTTTATATTCAGAACACATTGCATCAAAAAAGTCTTTACCTGTTAAATTATACATTTGTTTATTAAAATCAAAGTCATTATTTATTTCATCCAATAATTCTGATAATATATTATTTTCTGTATTATCTAGTTTATCATCTTTAATATTAAATTGTTGACTTAATTCTTCATCTATCGAAAAAAAAATATTTTCATTTTGCATATTGTCCATTATTTATATAGTAATATTATGTTTAAATATTACTATAAACTAATTTATTATTTACATATCAATCATATCCATAAATTTAAATACAGATTTATTAGTTAAACTCTTGTAGTCTTTTACTTTGCTGTGAGCTATTTTTGTTATAATTTCTGTAATAGTAAAACCATCAATTAATTCATATTCTGCATCATCATCATCATCATTTTTATACAGTTCTTTTTTATAAAATAAAGATATATTTTCAGTAAGCTCATCTACTTCATTTTTTTTATTTTCTTGTGAAATAAATATATAGATTTGCGATAAAAGATTTCTAGTAATATTAATAATAGTTAAAATTGGAATAATACCATTCATACTTAAATTTATAAAGAATACACCCAACGCCTTTCTTTTTTCATTATCTTTATTTATTTTGCAAAATTTGTCATAATCCACAGACGGATCTACGTATTCAATTACATTAAACAATTCTGAAAACTGACTTAAACTTGTTTTAAATACATCTTTCATAATTTCATATTTCGTAATTATATCAGAATACAAATCAGCATACATTTTTGAATAAAATCTATTTGTAGAGGCTATTTCAAAAATAGCTGAGCTTACACGTGCAATGTCTTCCGATGTGCTATTATTATTAATAACATTATCTATTACTTCCATAATTTTATTACGAATATCAATATAATTTTTATCAGATAGTTTATTTAAATGCAAACGAATACTATCAATTTCAGTATTAATTCCTACACGCTCTTCAATTTTTGTAGTTTGAAATGTTCTTAATGAATCCCAATCGCTATCATTTATTTCCATATTTTTACCCTTTTTTTTTTTAAATCCGTTACTATTACCTCCCAATTCTGATCTCATATTGTTTTCTCTTTTTTGAAATACTGGTGTTTTAACATAACTAGGTGACCCTACCTCAAGCGCTAATTCAGATATAATTTTTACAGTTTCAATCGGCAGTTCATAATTAAAACCAGTAAATATTAAATTATTAAAATCCTCTAGCGAATATCTAATTATTTTAGCTGTCATTATTTGTTTATTATAATATATTATAATTCATTTATATCAATTTTTTTTTAAATAAATAATAATAATAAATTTACTTAAATAGATTTATTGTAATTATATATATAAATGTCAACTGATAACGTTAACGATCCTAGTAATATTGAAGTATTAGATGAAATATTTGATCCTTCATATATAATTGAATCATGGGATGATTTAGATTTGAATCCTAGCATTTTAAGAGGAATTTATGCATATGGTTTTGAAAAACCAAGCCCTATCCAAAAAAAGGCAATTAAACCCATTATTAGTGGTAAAGATATAATTGCACAAGCTCAATCAGGAACTGGTAAAACGGCAACCTTTTCTATTGGGGCTTTATCTATAATTGATATGGACAAAAATAAAACTCAGGTTTTAATTTTGTCTCCTACAAGAGAACTAGCTTCACAAACTTCAAAAGTAATATCTTCTATTGGAAATTTAATGGAAAACAGTAAAAAAGAGCCATTACGAATACAAACTGTATTTGGTGGGTCATCGTTTGAAGATAACACAGGATTTTCAAGTAAAAATATTCCTCATATCATTTGTGGTTGTCCTGGTCGTGTTTATGATATGATGCGCCGTGATAGAATATCTATGAAAAATGTTAAATTAATTATTCTTGATGAAGCAGACGAAATGTTATCATCTACATTTAAAGAACAAGTTTATAATATTTTTCAATATTTAAATAGTGATATTCAAGTTGCATTATTTAGTGCTACTTTACCCGAAAGTATTTTTTCAGTTATAAATAAAATTATGCGCGATCCTGTGAAAATTAGTGTTAAATCTGAAATGCTCACATTGGAAGGTATTGGACAATACTTTATTGCTGTTGACGACGATAGACAAAAATATGCTACTATTAAAAATATTTTTTCTTTTATTTCAATGTCTCAATGCATTATTTATTGCAATAGTGTTAAACGAGTTGCTGATTTATATGATGCTATGTGCGAAGATGGATTTCCTGTGTGTCGTATTCACAGCTCTATGGAGCCGTCTGAAAGAGAAGCATCATTTAGCCAATTTAGAAATGGTTCATCTCGTGTATTAATATCATCTAATGTTACGTCACGAGGCATTGATATTCAACAAGTAGGTATTGTTATTAATTTTGATTTGCCTAAGTGTATCCATAATTATTTGCATAGAATTGGTAGAAGCGGAAGATGGGGAAGAAAAGGCACAGGTATTAATTTTATAACTAGAAGAGATATTGGTAAAATGCGTGAAATTGAATCTCATTATGTTACACAAATTCTAGAAATGCCATCTGATTTAGCATTTCTATCATAAAACTATAAAGGTATAAAATTCATATCATTTTACTATTGTAAATGATTCGTAAAATAAATTTATTATATTTCTTTTTTAAATATAATGAATACAATTAGCGAAATGAATGATCATTTTAAATTACCCATTTTTTATAACGAAAAAAAAGTAAAAATAAAACAAAATATTGTAAATGATTTAGAATTAGTTAAAACAATTGATGCGTCAGGGTGTGAGCCGATATACAGTTATTTTTTTAATAATGACAATGATTTATCTAAAAAACTTACTGAACAAGTTTCTGAATATTACACAACAGATGTCACTTTTATAACACAAAATCAAGAATTATTAAAAGACTATAAAAAATTGGATAAAAAATATACTACTTATTCACCTAATTATAAAAATATTGTAGAAATATGGAATGAAATCAAATGTGAAACGGATTTCAAAGAAAAATATTATTACATTGATTGGCCTATACTAGAATTTCTAAATAAATCCGAACATTTTTTGCAATTTATGAGCTTATATAATTTAGCATCTCCTATAATCTCTCTCTTTGTCCCTATTATAATATTAATTGTGCCTTTTTTTGTTATTAAAATGAAGGGATTAGAATTAACAGTTAGTGAATATATTGAAGTTTTAAAAGTATTAGCACAATCACACGCAATTGGAAAACTTTTTACACAATTTAATGAAGTTTCTTTTAATGAAAAAATTTACTTAGTTATATCCGCTGCATTTTATGTATTTTCTATATATCAAAACGTAACAGTTTGTCTAAAATTTCACAATAATATGATTAAAATACATAATCATTTTAACGAAATAAATAATTATTTAGATTATACAATTACATCAATGGATAATTATTTGAGTTATTCAACTCATTTATCTACACAAAATGATTTTAATAATGTTTTAAGAGAGAAGAAAATAATGCTAGAAACTATTCAAAAAAAAATATCCTTTATATCCGAATATAAATTAACTAGTATTAAAAAAATGCAAGAAATTGGACACATATTAAAATACTTTTATGAATTACACGATGATCAAAAGTATAATGATGCTATAATATATTCATTTGGGTTTAATGGTTATGTTGATTGCCTTGAAGGATTAATAAATAATATTGAAGAGAGAAAACTAAATTATTCTGCATTTATTAAAAATAAAAAGAAGACAATCTTTAAAAATAGTTATTATGCTCCCTTAAAAAATGAGAATCCAATTAAAAATACTATAAAATTAAAAAAAAATATTATTATTACAGGACCAAATGCTTCCGGGAAAACAACTACACTTAAGTCCACATTAATTAACATTATTTTTACACAACAATTCGGATGTGGGTTTTATGATTCAGCACAACTTATGCCTTTTAAATATATCCATTGTTATTTAAATATTCCTGACACATCTGGTAGAGATAGTTTATTTCAAGCGGAAGCTAGAAGATGTAAAGATATTTTAGATATAGTAACAACTAATAGCGAAGAAACCCATTTTTGTGTGTTTGATGAGTTATATTCAGGAACAAATCCTGATGAAGCGGTAACAAGTGCTACTGCATTTATGAATTATTTAATTAAAAACGAAAATGTGTATTGCTTATTAACAACTCATTTTACAAAAATATGTAAAAATGTAAAGAAAAATAAAAATATATTGAATTGTCATATGGCCACAGAAAAAATAAATAACAAATTGTCATATAAATATAAATTATTGGAAGGTATTTCTGAAGTTAAAGGTGGAATTACAGTATTAACAGAAATGAATTACCCAAAAGAAATAATCGATAATACGATTAAAAATCAAAAATAAGATTTAAAAGTATTAAAAATAGTATAATATAATTCGTTAGTTAAATAATTAATTTATATGTCCTCTCTGTAATAATATGGCTTCTTTAACAGATTTATTTAATCCAACTTTTTTTATGTTTTTAGGAATATTAGTGCTTGTAGTAGCATTACTAGTTGTTTATTTTGAAAGTAAATTTAGAGAACAAAATCACAAAATTTCTTCTATGTTAAGCCTTGTTTCTTCTTTAGCAGAAGAATTAAATGGAACTAAAATGGTTATACAACATTTATCAATGAGGACAGTAGCTCCTTCTCAAAATTTTCAATCTCAACAACCTAATGTAGAAGAACAAAATGCATCTAAACATAAATTAATACATGTTTCTGATGATGAGTCTGATTCTGAGTCTGATTCTGAGTCCGATTCTGAGTCCGATTCTGATTCTGAAAGCAATGAATCAATTGAAATATTAGATGATAATGAAGATGATGACAATAATATCAATAATATCGATGATGACAATAATAGCGATGATGACAATGATAACAGTGTTATTGAAATTGGTAATAATAATGATATAAAAGTTTTAAAATTAAATATTAATCAAAATGATGATAATGATGACAGTAGTTCTGAAGAAAATAATTTAGACTTTGATGATTTAAATAATTTAGATGATTTAGACGAATTATCTGATAATGAAATTGATAAACAAGATGTTCAAAATATTGAAACAAAAGAGGAAGATGAACAAAAATCTGATATTAAATCTATGGACTTAAAATCAATTCATATTAATTTAGAAGATTCAAAAACGGAATCTATGGATTATAAAAAATTGCCTTTGCCTAAGTTAAGAAGCATTGTTTCTGAAAAAGGATTAACTTCTGATTCCTCAAAAATGAAGAAAAATGAATTACTTAAATTGCTTGAGATTGAATAAGATTTTTATCTAGTAATTATATATTATGAGTTGGAAAACATGTTATAATAGTTCTAATAATATTCATTTTAATTTCCCTCCAATAATGAACGATGGGCGAAACTACGCATCGTGGCAACCAGATGCTGTAATAAATCAACGCATTCAAGTTAAAGAAGGCATCAACAATAATTGGAATTATCGCCAATATTTACAGCAAAATGGTCTTCAAATTATGAATTACAATAATTCCGAAGCGTGCTATGAATTGGGATTAGATCCACACGTGCAAAGCGGGAAAACCCCTTCTAGTAATGTGCCTTATACATTTAGGTCTACTTTTGACACGAGTGAACCTGGTTTTGGGTATTGCAACAGTGATTTAAAAAATCCCTATTTAACTAGAGAACAATTAAATGCAAGAATAGTAGCTCCTTCTATAAATCCGAATAATCCTATTAATTAATAAATTAATAATTCTTAAAAATAAATATTATTAATTATACATCATCTACCTCCATAAATTTTGCATAAATATAACCGTCTGCATTTGAATACATTTTACTACAATTTATTTCAAATATTAAAGAATCATCAGTATACAATTTATCGTTTAAAGCATCCAACACAAATTTAACCATATTATCTAAATCTTTATTATTAACATTATATTTTGGTGATGTGTCTTTTAATACATGTGAATTTTTACCAGTTTTATAATGAGTTTTTGGTCTTTTGCAATAAAAATTCAAAATACATTTTATTGGTTTAGTCATTTTTTCTGTCGGAAAATTTTCTATTGTTTTGATAAAATCGTCTTTATCTTTTTTAGATGGATCATATGTTCCTCCTTTTAATCTATGTCTATGTCTTTTTAAACTAACAGGCTCAAAATTAATAGTACTTTCAAATATCATTACTATTAATTAGATAATGTTTTTATATTCATATTTTAATATTTTAAAATGTTTAGAAATAATTAACTTTTATTAATTATTTTTAATATATATATTTAATTCGTATGACTTAAAATTAAAAGTTCTAATTAATGAATAATAATGGCAGAAATAATTGAATTATCTGAACTGGATTTTAATGACAATTTTGGAAATAATAATGAATGGGAAAATAAATCTAGCAATTTTGGCGGAGGACTTGAATTTTTAATGAATGATAAAATTAAGGAGAGCTCTAAATCATCAAGTGATATTAATTTAGATGATTTAAATAATTTAGAAAATGAATTAAATGATTTAGTTGATGACCTCCCTGGTAATAGTTTTAAACCTAAGTCTGATATGTTTTCTTCTCCTAGCTCCATGTTTGATGACAAACCATCTGTTAAATTTAGTGATGGTCCTTCTATCGGCAAATCTACTTCTAGTATTAGTGGAGATGCAAAAACTTGGGATGGTTATAGCAAATTTAATAATGTTCCTTTGAACCCTGATAAAGTATTACCTTCACAGCCACAATTAACTAAAGAAGAAATGTTAAGAGAGAAGTTTAAATTTTTAAGAAAGTTGGAAGCTCTTGAAAAGAAAGGAGTTGAATTATCCAAAAAATACTCAATGGAATCGTCTTTGCAAGAAATGATGGGAGAATATGAAACTATTATGGAAGAGAAAACGAAACTAAATTCAGTAAAATTTCAAGGCAATATGCTTATGGCAGTTATTAATGGAATGGAGTTTTTAAATAACCGTTTTGATCCTTTTGATATTAAATTAGACGGATGGTCTGAACAAGTGAATGAAAATATTACTGATTATGATGACATTTTTGGTGAATTATATGAAAAATACAAGAGCAAGGCATCTATGGCACCTGAATTGAAGTTACTTTTTCAACTTGGCGGAAGTGCAATGATGGTTCATATGACAAATACTATGTTTAAAAGCTCTATGCCTGGTATGGATGATATTTTAAGACAAAATCCGGATTTAATGCGTTCATTCCAAAATGCAGCGGTTAATTCTATGGCAAACACGAATCCTGGATTTTCAGGATTTATGACAAATTTAATGAATCCTGAACCTCAAGTTCCTAGTGGCATGGGACCTCCTCCTCCGATGGCAACACAAGGTCATAATGCTGCACCGCCTCCCCAAGGAAGACCAGGAAATAATAATTATGCAACACGTCCTGATTTGAATTTTAGTAAAAGTAATTTTACAGATGAAGGTATTAGTTTACGGGAAAATTTTGAAAGAACCGAACCTCGTAGACAAAATACGTCGCGTGCTGAAATGAAGGGACCAAGCGATCTTACTGATATTCTCTCCGGATTAAAAACGAAAACAATTAATATTCAAGAACCTACACAACAAACACAAAATATGAATGATAGTAGCACTATTAGTATTAGCGATTTAAAAGAATTGCAAGGAGATGGAAATATGCCTAAAAAAAGTCGCAGACGACAAAAGTCATCAAGTAATACAGTTTCACTAGATATTTAGATATTTAAATAATAATTTTTGTAAAAAATATAAAATAACTATACTATATGAGTTCTACTGTTACAACAATTTCTGACGGAGCTTTTTATGGATGCACTAATTTAACAAATTTGGTTGTTCCTGAGTCAGTTACTAGTATTGAAGCTAGTGCTTTTCAAGGGTGTAGTGGTTTAACAAATGTTGTTTTAGAAAGATATCCTACTACTAATAATCCTAATATTAGTTTTACTACTTTAGGTCTTAACTGTTTTAAAGATACTACTTCAATTAATTATACAAATTATACATGTTTACATGATATGTATGTAAATGGATATACTGAAGATGTTCTTAGAAGTGGGTTTTATAAGGATTATACGGATCCAAATGCTGTTACTATTAATTATTTTGGAGCAGGATTTGATAATAGTGCAATTGATTATGCAATTACAAGTGCCTGTTTTAATGAAGATACTAAAATTTTATGTTTCAATCCTCTTTCTAATGAAGAGGAATATGTTCTCGTCCAAAAATTAAAAAAAGGGGACTTAGTTAAAACATATTTACATGGATACAGAAAAATTGACATTATATGTAAAGGAAGATTAAAGAACAATACTAAATATTTTACTACATGTATGTATAAAATGCGTAAAACAGAAACAAATGATTTAACTGAAGATTTAATTGTTATTGGAGGTCATTCATTATTAGTAGATGAATTAACTAAAGAAGAACGTTCTATTACAGATTCTATATGGGGATCTCCTTTAAAAATAGATGGAAAGTATTTATTGTTAGCTGGTATTTCCGATAAATTTGAATTAATGGAAGGAAATGATATTTATACATATTATCATTTTTGTGTAGAAAATGATGGAAATGATGAAACTAGATATGGAATTTGGGCGAATGGAACATTAGTTGAAACACCCTGCAAAAAAGATATACTTGAATTTAGAAATATTATATATCTATAGATGATTAAAATTTTATAAATTATTATATTATTTATTAAAAATTTAACAATTTAACAATTATTATATTATTTAGTAATAATATAATGAGTGCAACAGGTATAACTCTAACAATTGTAAATAATGTTGTTACAGGAGCGACTTATTCTGCATTAACTGGTGATGGAACAAAAACAGCCATTATTCCTAATACAGTTACTTCTATAGGAAATAATGCTTTTTCGAGTTTTTTAAATTTAACAAGTATAACAATTCCTTCCAATGTAACTAGTGTTGGCACAAGTGCTTTTA
>Ga0114966_10000524_pt1 | contig 36617 bp, 20 predicted proteins | sample M_130207_XF_Meta_FD_87029 | JGI IMG/M metagenome (GOLD analysis project Ga0114966, IMG submission 87029) | Freshwater microbial communities from Lake Montjoie, Canada to study carbon cycling - M_130207_XF_MetaG | ecosystem: Environmental > Aquatic > Freshwater > Lake | place: Lake Montjoie... | reverse complement strand
GTCCACGCCCTCGTCGCCGTTGTTGGTCATGGCGGTCTGGCCAGCCACGCCGAGAACTTCGACTGCGGCGGCCGTCGCGATGTTGGACAGTTCGATGTGAACGCCATCTCCGGTGTTGTTGCTGATCGAGTTGTAACCCGCGATGCGGACGCCCGCCGAGTTGGCGTTGCTGATCCGGATGTCGACACCATCGCCCAGGTTGCCGTCAATCGTGTCGGTCGTCCCGTTACCGGTCACACTCACCACGGCCGTGCCGACGTTGTTGATGTCCACATGGACGCCATCACCGGCGACACCGTTGAACGATCCGTTCAGAGCGACCACCGCCAAGTTCACACCGGCGTAGTTGAGGCTGTACGAACCGAGCGTGTTTCCCGCGACCGTGTTGGTTCCGGACGGCAGCAGAATGGCACCCGTGCCTGCACCGGTCGCATCCAACCGCACGCCGAAGCCACCGTTATTGGAGGCGGAAATCGTGTCCAGCCGCGAGGTCAGCACCGCACCACCGGCCGCTTCAAAGTTGAAGCCGTGGCGGGAATTGCCGTCGGCGGTGGTGTTGTCGAACAACATCAATGCCTCACTGCCGAGTCCATTCGCCCGCACGAAGACACCGTCGAAGTCGGCGAGGCCGGCACCGCCGTTGAAGTCGAAGTTCGCCGCAGTGGTCCGCAGATACAGAGCGCCCCCGGCGTCCGCAGTGGCGACCAATCCGCCTTGATCGTTCAGGTTCGCCGTACCGTTCTCGAAGTGAACACTGGCCACCGAATTGGGACCGGTCGAGAGGAACCGCAGACCGGCCCCCGTAGCGGAGTCGAAGTTGGAATCCTCTATGCAGGCGTTCAGGATGCCTCCCGTATTGACGACCGCGTTCAAACCGTCACCCACGACGTTCTGTCCCGCCGCGAAGAAATCGGCATTCTGAAGCTCCAGAGTCAGGAAGCCGGTGTTGCTGACCAGGGCGTTCAGGCCCGAGGCTCCCGCGCGATCGCCAATCGTGTCGGTCAAGGTGACCGTCGCCACGCCCGCATTATCGACGAGCAAATTCACCGCGTTGACACCGGCGTCGTTGAAGGTTGTCCCCGTCAGCGTGACGGTCGCCACACCCGCATCGACCAGCACATCCACGGCATTGACGCCCGCGTTATCGAAGGTCGTTCCCGTGGCGGTCGCATTCACGACGGAGCCAATGTCACGAGAAACCACCGTCAGCCCGAAGGCTCCGGAACCACCGAGCACCGAGTTATCGACGTGCGTCACGCCGGTGATATCGAGGTTGATCGTGCTACCTGATAGGGCGTTGACTTCAATCCCACTGGCACCCGCTTGCGTGCGGCCGCTGTCGGTGATGGTGACATCGGCAAGACTCACGTTGGCCTGCGAACCATTGGTCGCCCTGACGAAGAGACCATCATCCGCCGCGTTCCGCAGCGTGCTGTCCTGAATGGTGACATCCGCCAACGAACCGATTCCATCCACGAACCCGAATACCGCGCGTCCTTGCTCGACGTGACCGGGGTTCTGGCCGCTGTTGTCGAAGTTCGTTTGATCGAGGAACGCCACCAAGTCGGATGAGCTTTGAACATCGAAGCGGAAGGCGTGACGACCACTGCCCGACAAGTCGGTCGGATCGACGAACAACTCGATGTGCGAATTGCCCTCGGCGAGCGTGTTGATCGCGTCAAACGTGTTGCCGGTCAGAGTGCTGTCGATCACCGACACACCATCGAACACGGCGTTCGCCGCATTGCCGATCTGAGCATTCGCGTGACCGTTCACCACCAGGCCGCGTTGGTTCTGGCTGACAGAAACGCGATTCAGAAGCAACGACGACTGACCGCCTGTGGCGTCGAGTCGAACACCGGTCGCCAAGCTGCGATCAAACACGCTGTCCGTCGCAACACCCGTGAAGCGGGTGTTCGACAGCAGGGCGTTCAAGTTGTGACCAGTGTTGTCGCTGGCGTTCAAACGGTTCGCGTTGAAGTTCAGCGTCCCGCCCGTGGACACGAGGTCCACACCGGACAGGGCGTTGCCAGACGCAGAGACATCCGTCAACGACAACGACTTGATGCCGTTGGTCATGTTCAGCGAGACACCGTTGCCGTTCACGCTGTCATCGAAGCTGCTGTTCGAGAAGAGACCATCAAAGGTCACATTGTGCGGGAGCGCCGCGAGGACGGGGTTGTCGGCGATGCGCAGGTTGTCGCCCCCGTTGCGATTCGCGGTGATGTTCGTTCCATCGACACGCATCGTGCGCTGGCTGCCCGTGAGTAGTCGCAGTCCGTTTCCATCGTTGTCGCTCGATTGCAGCAGATTGATGTTCGCGGCGATCGGTCCCGTCGTCTGTTCGATGCTGAGTCCTGCTTCGACATTGCCGCCGCTGGTCGAAAGATCATTGATCCGAGTGTTCAAAGCTCCTTGAGCCGTTCTGAGTCGGACGCCGTATTGCTGGCCTCCCGGCGTTGCATTCATCGAGACGCGTTCGATCGCCAAGTCGAGCGGAGCGATCCCGGTTCCGACGACGATGCCGCCAGGGCCACCATTGTTCCCCAGCCCGGCAGGGTTGGCCCAGCCGTTGACGAGGTTGCGATTGATGTCGGCGATACGAGCACCGAGGATCGTCTGACCATCAGGCGTGACCAGTCCCGTTCCACCGGCATCCGGCAGCACAATGCCGCCACCCGCGTTGTTGGTAATCTCCAAATGATGGAAGTGGAAGCCGCGCACGTTCGTGCCGGTGATGGCCGCTCCCGCCGCACCGTCCATGACAAACGCCGCGACTTCGTTGCCGTTGGCAACACGAACGGTGTCTCCACCCGTGTTGGTCAAGAACGGATACAGCCCGGTGTTCTGGAAGCCCGCTTCACGCAGCAATCGGTCGTCTGCATAGCGTGTGACGCCGCCGAAGGTCGCGGTCGCATCGAAGACGTGCGCGAAACCTTCACCCAACAGACGAGTGTTGTTCGGCAGGGCGATCTGACCATTCAGCGGATTGGCCGCCGTCGTGTCACCGCGTCTCACGAGGAGCAAGTCGGTTTGGTTCGGCACATTGGCCGGAAGATCGGTGTACGGGTTCTCATACGTTCCCGCCCCCGGCTTGGTCGCCAAGCGATCGGGGTCAACCCAGACGACGAAGTAGTTGTTTCCCGTGCGAGGATTGTCCGCCAAAACTTTGACTTCTTCTTCGTACTGACTCGCCGTGATGCGCCACGAACGTTGAACGGGCATCAGCATCCGGTCGCGGGTCGAGAAGTTGGGGAAGTAGCGCGTCGGCTTGAAGCCCGCGAAGCGCCAATCGACAGTGGCGTTCACGTTCGTGCCGAAGTGCTTGTCTTGCGTGACCATGAATCCCAGCGACGTGTCGTTCGAGACCCAGCCTTCCACGCGGCCTCGGAAACCGACCGGGTCCGTCCCGGAACTTTGCTGGTAAGCGTACATCCCCGCGTAGCCGCGGAGCCACGGAGTGCTGGGGGTGAGTGGCACGCCGAATTCGAAGTCGTACCCCTTCAGAGCGCTCTCGACGATCTGCGTTCCGATGAGACCGAGGCGGTTCCCGAAGAACGCGATGTCCGAGGAGAGTCCCGTGGCGCGCACGAAGTTGGACTCGTTGGTCGTCGGCACGTAAGCGTTCGCCCGGAAGTCCAAGATCGGACCGAGTGTTTCAAACCCGAAGCCGACCTGGTCGTAGCGATTGTTGAGCTGCGATTTGTCGTTGTCCCAGTACGCGTTCACACCGACGATGCGGTCGAACTGCTCGGAGTACAGGCGCGAGACCAAACCCGCGTTGAAGCCGCTGCGCGAATCGTTCGTCAGATTGACGCGAGCGTTCGGCGCGATGAACCAGTTGTCGCTGGAACCCCAGAATGGCGTGAAGAGGCCGAACTGCGTGAAGCCGTCCGACGAATAGCCGACCCCCTTGCCGGCCTGGTGGCGCACATCAAAGTACGTCCCGTTGAGGCTCACGCCTCCGCTGAACCCATCTTGCTCCAGCGTGGTCACCCCGCTGTCGCTGGCGAGCGGCGCGGTGCCGTTCACCTGCCCCGAGGCATTTGCCCCGAATGCCAGAAGGACCAGCAGTGAGACGCTTCGGAGCGTGTTCTGAATGGGTGTCTGTCGCCGTGGGTACATTCGTCCAGCCCTCAGGGTTTCAACTGCGCTACCATGCGAACGGTGAGTCATTGATAAATTCCAGACGCAACGGTCCTAGCCGAGTTTCCGCGTAATCTGATTATTCGGCTTACTCCGACTCTAAGGGTGAGTCTTTCTATGACGCCGCACCAGAAACTCGGCCGAGACGCTGGTAGGAAGAACTCCCGACGACAGATGCACGCGCAGTTGCCGCCGATTCGCGGTGAGTCCGCGAGGTTGTTCGCGGCTTTTTACTGCCAGTCCGCCAACAAACTTCACCTTTGGCACGACGACGCGGAGGGAGACCGAATCGACATCTCTCGCGGCCGTCGCTTAACAGGCTGTTAACCTCGCGCGGTAGGTAATCCAGTTGGGGTGCCGCGGTCACGGAGCTTCGACGTGGCCGTGTTGACGACGTGAAAGCGGTCTCTCTATCACACGGCCACGTCGAAGCTTCGCGACCGTCGCACCCCATTGCCCCAGATTCAATAAGGCGATGGCCCTGACTGATCTGGTGGCGTTCGCCTCGTCGCTGTACGACATGTGGCAACATGTGGCGAGGCAAAGGGAGGCTCGCGCACCCGCAGACAATTCGAGACACAGGAGACAGCGATGAAGCTCTGGTTAGCCAGACACGGAGAAGCAGAAGACCCGGATCGAGCCTCAACCGATTTCGATCGTGAGCTGACCGAGTTGGGACGACGGCAGGTGAGCCAACTGACGCGCTGGCTGCTCGAACGGGAAGAGGCTCCCGAACTGGTTCTGCACAGTCCGCTGGTCCGTGCCCGCCAAACGGCCGAAGTGATCGCGGGTGAGATCGGGCCGGAAGCCGTCTTGCTGGAAGAACGTCTCCTCGCACCAGGCATCGTCACCGCGAACCTGCTCCAGCGGCTGCGCGATTCCGGATCGAAGCGGATCGTCTGCGTCGGCCATCAGCCCGACATGAGCCGTTGCCTCGCCGAGATGATCGGCGGTGGTCGTCATCTGTACTCACCCGGCACCATGACCGGAATCGAGTTCGGGCACTCGGTGGTCGCCGGAGCGGGAGGCATCCGCTGGCTGGCCGATCCATTCTGGTTCGGCTGACGGCGCGGCGAGGTTCTGACGGAAAACTCTATTTTCGTCATGGTTCAAACGGGTGGGGCTTGGGGTGGCAGTCATCTTCTCCGGTCCCCTCGCCCCGGCATTGCGGGGAGAGGGTTAGCGTGAAGGGGCTTTTGCTTGTCTGCTACCTCAACTTGAACCAAGCCCTATTTTCGCCCGACTCGGAGTTTGACTGTCTGCGTTCGGCTGACTGAGTTGTGCAGATGCAGCAGCCTGTTGAAAAAGTCGTAGCACAGGCGGCTCGCCTGTGTTTTTCCAGTCGAATCGCGCGCAGGCGAGCGGCCTACTTTACATTTTTCAACAGGCTGTTCAGCGTGGAGTCGATGCTGTTCATGGGTCGTGGATGACAAGCCACAACGGTCCATCGCGCGTGGTGCAGTACGCTGCCGGAGTCGGAGGTCGAGACTTGCAGTTCAAACTGGGCCACTCCAAATGGCACGTCGTCGCACAACCAAATGTCACAGCGGTACTTCAACGATTCTCGATTGTCGTCAGCCGCCTGAATGACTTGGGCGGCCGCTCGTTGACAGCGGAATGCCTCGCGCCGCAGCGGCGTTTTTAAGTACCGCATGACGCCCGGGCTGTACTCCTTTTTGAGAGGCAATCCACGGATGAAGGTGAGGTCCGCCTGTTGCTGCTCGGGCGTGACCGAGGCCTCCGGCCAACGCAGGAATTCTGCGGGGGCAGCTCCCGCGCGGAAACGGGCGGCATCCAGAAACAACGTCCGTTGACTGGTGGGCTTTCCGAGCGAGTCTGACTGAACGATGTCGATCAGCATAAGGTCGTTGCCACCGCGAACCACATCGCGGCGGCAGGTCATTCGCAGCCGCGCGGTATGGCCATCGGGTGTGGAGGACTCGAACTCAATCCAAGGTGAGTCGTCTTGCGTGTCGGCAGGTTCAGGCAACGAAGCGAACCAGGTCCAAAGTGGCCGTGGCAACGGAGCCGGTTCTTCGCGGTAGTCGATCCAACCCCAATCTTCCATGCGATCAAACAACCACGGCTGCTGCCACGGATTGGGAACGGGTTGCCAAGCAGAGAATGTTGAACCGACCAGCAGCAACGTGGCGAAGACTTGAAGTGAGCGCCGATTCGCGATGGCATCCAACGCGGGAAGTAACGCCAGCAGCCAGAGAGGCGTTAGCCAAAGCGACCATCTCAGGGCGCAGCTCACTCCGCCAAAGTTGTAGTTCTGCGTGCGAGTCAAATAGAACGCGAGAATGATCGCGGTCAGAATCGATCCACAGCGCAGGACACTGCGCACAGCAGCGTCTTGCACGCGACGACTCATCAGCCAGCCCACGATGGCCAGTAAAAACACCGGCGACAACGACCAGATGCCGTGATGTCCGACCGTGCAGTGAACGAAGTACATGAGGGGCGAATCGAGATTGCGATCGACTCCCTGCGGGTTCATCCAATAGCTCGGCACACCGTCGATCACGAAGTTGTACTTGGAGGAGCCGTAGCTCGCGTAAGCGGGCTTCCAGCTTCCCGTCGCGATCACGTTCGTCACCAGCAGCGCGACAACCGGGACCAGCGCGGCGGGAACGTACCAACAAACGGTCTGTCGCGGCGATCGTTTCCAAGCGAGTAGCAACGTGGCCAGCGCGAACGCCCCCGCAGGAAGTTCATTCGTGCAGGTCCAGACCGCCGCGAAGCCGCACAGCGCGAACATTCCGGCGCGAGGCTCTTCGTCGGACAGCAGCCGCATCAGCGAGAACACCGCAACCATGACTCCCGCCGCCGCTACGGTGTGGTTGTTGAGCGTCATCAGAAATGGCGTGAGCAGCGTCCCAAACGCGGCGGTGGACAGCACAAAGTGGCGACACCAGTCGGTGCGTGCATGACGTTTCAGCAGCGTACTCAGCAACCCGAGTGACACTGCGAATGGCAGCAGATTCACGAGCAGCAGGACCACGGTTGTGACGGCGTGCGTGTTCGTCAGCAGCGACCAGCCCGTGAGTTGAGTGACACACCAAGTCATTCCCGCGACGATCACCGTCAACAGCGGCGGCTTCGTCGAGTAGAAGTGACCGTCGTCATGAATGATGTCGATCGAGTCCCAGCCCGGTTGTTGGCGGATCTCGTCGATGCGGAACGTGCCGCGTTCGACCAGCGACCAAACCGTACACCAGCGCGACCGGTCGTTCGCGCTCTGCAACGGCTTCGCGTTGAAGAGTGCTGCGGCGTGAATGGAAACCGCGATCACGATGATGAGCAGGCTGGACGCACGTCGCGACACTGCGGGTGACTCAATGTTCTCGGTTAATTCTGGCGTCTCCGGCATCGAGTCGGCCTTTCACGATCGGGGCAATGGGGTGCTTCTGGCTCTCCGCCATTCCTGTTGAAAATGGTGACCCGCGAGCGGCATGGCGCTCACTCGAGTCTCCAACACAAATGGTTATCCAACACAAATGGCGGAGATCCGTGATCTCCCAACGGAGCCTGCATCGTGGGTGATGCCACTGCCGATTGCCAGCCACGACATCGGCCATGTGGCGAGGCCAACATTTCGCCCCCTTGGTGCTTTTCGGGATTCTTAGTCGTCTTGGCAACCTCCGATCCCTCCCAGTTGCAACAATTACCCTAGTCGCCGCAAACTGCGAGCGACTTGCCCAGCGGATTTCCGGGCGCTACGATGCCCGGCGGCAGGAAGCCAATTGGACCGACGGCTCGACCGTCGCGGGGGGGGATGCTTTAAAACCAGTTGAGGAAGAGGATCATGAACGTCAGTCGAAAGCTGCTTGGTGGAATGGTTGCGGTCAGCCTGTTGGCGGCCGGGGTGTTTACGAGTTCGGCGGAGGCCGCTCCGCTGGTGGCTCAACCAAACATCGGTCAGGCTGTTGCGCCCGCCGTTGTCGGTTTTCATCGGTGGCATGGTGGTTGGAGTTACCGAGGCTGCGGTTCGTACAACTATGGGCGTCCGGCGTTGTACTACAGTTACCATGCCCGACCACATCGCACGGTCGTACGGTACAACTATGGGCCGTCGTACTCGTACGGCTACGTGTCACCGTATGTCGTTGGCAATGACAGCTACTACAGTGCGCCGTCGCCGGTGGTCTACTCGCAACCCGTGGTTTACAGCCAACCGTACGTGTATTCCCAGCCAGAGGCGTACCCGCAGCCAGCGGCTTACTCACAGCCAGCGGTGTACTACTCACAGCCCATCGTCTCTGCGCGACCGGTCTACTCGGTCCCCGCCTACTCGGTGGGCGCCTATTCCACGGGGTTCTACTCCCGTCCCGCGTACTACTCGGGATATTCGAGCTACTCGTATCCGGCCTATGGTGCGGTACGGTACGGTTCGGTGGGAATCGGCTATCCCATGGGCGGGGCTTACTACCCGGGCGGTCATTGGTGAGGTGACAGACCGCTTCGGTTGAAGCGATAGAATCAACTCGCAGCGGCACAATTCCGAGGAGCCCGATCGATCGCGATCGGGCTTCCTTCGTTTCCGAACTTGCTGTGAGGCGGACGTTTGGCGATAAGGCCAGCGTCAGGAAACATGACCGTCACATCGAAGCCTGACACGCAAGCGAAGGATGCTCGGCAAGGCTTCTTCGCTTGCGCATCCGGCTTCGATCCCCGAATTCGCACTACCGTTTCAGAAGGAACTGAACATGATCGCGCCGATGGATGACTTTCGTTTGGAGTGGCACGGGAACACCGTCATCATCACGCCCTCTCCAAACGTCGAGCAGATGCCGTGGGACTTGATCGAGGAAGCGGCCGACATCGTGATGGAGCCGCTCAAATCGAGTGCCTCACCGATGGCCGTGATTGACCTGAGTCAGGTGACGTTCTTCGGGTCCGCGTTTCTCGCACTGCTGCTGCGTTGTCACACGGCGGTCAAGAGTCGCGGTGGCGAGTTGGTGCTGTCAGGGCCGAGTAAAGTGGCGCGAGACCTCTTGAAGCTGACGGCTCTCGACACGCTCTGGGCCATCTATGAAACCCGCGCCGAGGCGGTGGACGCCGTCGATAGTTGATGCGGTTGTTCGGCTTCGTTCACTTCAGTTCTTGGCAGTTGGAATCGACTCATGCTGACATCCACCGCATCTTGGAGCGGCAACTTCGATGCGGAGGCCCGCGCGCAGTTGATCGCGGAAATCAAAGAGACCGCTGACAAGCTCGACCGCGACGAAGCGTCACGCGGCGACCTCAAGTTGCTCAGCCGTGCTCTGAAGGAACTGCGGTATGCGTTCAAGGTCTTCACGCCGTACCGTCGCACCAAAAAGGTGACGGTCTTTGGCTCGGCTCGCACGCCGCACGATCACCCGGATTACATCGCTTCGGTCGAGTACGGTCGGCGGATGGCGGCGGAAGGCTGGATGGTCGTCACCGGCGCGGGGGGCGGCATCATGGAGGGCGCTCACGTCGGCGCGGGACAGGCGATGTCGATGGGGGTCAACATCATGTTGCCGTTCGAGCAGGAGGCGAATCCGGTCATCAACAAGGATGAGAAGCTCGTCACCTTCCGCTACTTCTTCACGCGGAAGCTAATGTTCGTGAAAGAGGTTCACGCGGTGGTCTTGTTCCCCGGTGGATTCGGCACACAGGACGAGCTATTTGAAGTGCTGACGCTCGTGCAGACAGGCAAACGTGACATCCTGCCGATCATCTGCGTGGACGCACCCGGCGGAACGTACTGGACCGCGTGGCTCGCTTTCGTGCGCGAGCAGCTGCTGTCTCGCAAGCTGCTCAGCCCGCAAGACCTCTCGCTGCTCACCGTGACCGATTCGGTGGACGCCGCCGTCAACGAGGTCCTTCATTTCTACTCGGTCTTCAACAGTATGAGGTACATCCGCGAGCGGCTTGTGCTACGGCTGAACGCCCCCATCAGTGACAAATTGCTTGAGCATTTGAACGTCGAATTCGCAGACATCTTGGAGAGCGGTCGCATCGAACGGGAGGAGGCTCATCCGTTTGAGTTGGATGAAGAACACCTGATCGCCGCGCCGCGTCTTTCGATGCACTTCAACCGCCGCGACTCGGCCCGGCTACGGGAGCTCATTGATGTTCTGAACGGTGGCCGATGAACCACCGCCAACCAAATTCAACACCAACCCGAAGCGTGAGCGAGGACGAGAGTCGAGCGACATCCGTCCTCGCTCACGCTTCGGGTTGGTGTTGTCCCCAATACGGCGTCATTCTTGAAAAAGTGCTTAGCTCAATCCGAGGTTCCGATGGATTCACTGCAACGACTGCTCGACCCGGAAGCACTCGGCAAGCTGAAGGGCCTCGAGTTGAAGGCCAAGCTGATTGTCGAGGGCTACGTGTCGGGACTTCACAAAAGTCCGTATCACGGGTTTTCGGTCGAGTTCGCCGAGCATCGCGAATACGTCCCCGGCGACGATCTGCGGTACGTCGATTGGAAGGTCTTCGGCAAGAGTGACCGCATCTACCTGAAGCAGTACGACGAAGAGACCAACTTCACCTGTCAGTTGCTCGTCGATACGAGTGAGTCGATGGCGTATCGCTCTCCGCAGTCGAAGGTGTCGAAGCTGGAGTACGCTCAGTACGTCGCGGCCTCGCTGGCGTATCTCATTGTCCACCAGCAAGACGCCGTCGGTTTAGCGACGTTCGACAAGTCGGTCGGCCACGTGCTGCGCCCGGGAAGCACGCCCGCACATTTGCGACAGCTTTGCGAACTCCTCGAACGGAACCCGGCGGGAGGTGAAACGGCACTCGGCCCGATCCTGCACGACTTGGCCGAGCGACTGAAACGACGCGGCTTAGTCGTCATTTTGAGCGACCTGTTTGACGACCCCGAATCACTGCTGCTGGGCCTCAAACACTTCCGACATCGCCGTCACGATGTCGTCCTGTTGCACATCATTGATCCCGCCGAGCAGGACTTCCCGTTCGTCGATCCCACGCTGTTCAAAGGGCTGGAGGGACTGGGCGACCAGCTCACCGAGCCGCGCAGTTTGAAAGCCGCCTACCAGCGCGAGTTCGATGGTTTTCTGAAAGCGGTTCGAGGCGGAGCGCGCGACCTGCACATGGAATACGTGCTGCTCAGAACCGATCAGCCGCTCGAAGTCGCGCTGCACGAGTTCCTCGCGCGACGCATGCACAAAGCGGGGCGGCGATGAAGAACCGGTTTGAAATTGCGATCACTTTACCACATAGGCAACGCGGCAGAACCTCTTCCGTTGGCCTCGTCACCTCATCTTTCTGTCCAACATTTTTCTGTTGACCTCTTCAAGCAAAGGATCTGCCCAAAGCGGGATACAGAAAGATGTCCGACAGAAAGTTAGGACTGACATCAGTCCGACTGAAACGCGCACAGCCGAGAAGAGTGCGCGGCCAAAGAGTGATCGGCTACTTCACCAGATGGGTGAACGCCTTCACGACCGATCCTGCCGCCAATTCCACAGCACCTTCCAAAACGGCATGCGGGCCGATGCGACAGTCGGAGCCGATGACAGCGGGACCGTGAATCGACGTGAACGGCAGGATCACGGTGTCGGTTCCGACCTGAGCGCGCGGGTCAATGAACGTCACTTCCGGGGCCACGATCGTCACGCCGGAGGCCATCAGTCGCGCTGCCGTATCTTGGTGGATCGTGCGAGTCACATCCGACAACTGCGCCCGCGTGTTCACTCCCATGGCCTCGGCGACAGTGAAGACGTTTGCGGCGGCGACGGTCTTGCCGTCTCGCTTCAGCACCAGCGGGCAGTCGGTGAGATAGTACTCGGCTTGGTTGTTGTCGGGCCGGATGCGGTCGAGTGCGCCGAGCAGCGACTGCGAATCGAAGGCATAGCAACCGGTGTTGATCTCACGAATGCGACGCTGTTCGTCGGTCGCATCGCGTTCCTCGACGATCCGCTCGAACTGGCCGAGGCCGTCGCGCACGATGCGGCCCAGTCCCTGATTGGCTTCCGTTTCCGTCGTGCCGATGACGGCGACGGCGTTCGTGTCTCGTTGAGTCTTGAGCAGCGCCGTCAACGATTCACTCTTCAGCAACGGTGTGTCGCCCGCCAGAACGAGAACCGAGCCGTGGTGCGAGGCCAACTGGTCGCGACACATCATCACCGCGTGGCCGGTCCCCTTTTGATCGCTCTGCAGCGCGAACTCGACATCAGGATGCTTCGACAACTGAGCCTGCACGAGATCGGCCCGGTGTCCGACCACGGCCACGATCCGTGTGACTCCCGCTGCGCGCGCCGCATCAAGGACGTACTCGATCATCGGACGACCGCACACCTCGTGCAGCACCTTCGGCAGAGCCGACTTCATGCGAGTGCTCTTACCTGCCGCGAGAATCACCGCCAACGCTCCATCAGTCACTTTGCTTGTCCTTTTGTAGTTGGCCGTAAGTCCGACTGCGGTATGGGTTACGAATCTCCTGCATATCGTTTCACCGCAAGCCGAAGGCGTGCGCGTTGGGTGGAACAATCTGCTGCCGTCACCACCACGCGCCGCGCACGCCTTCGGCTTGCGGTGAAACGGTTCGCGTCAGAATCTCAGAATCATCCGGACCATGAACGTGTCCTTGATGTCGAAGCCGGGAGTGCCGTTCTTGAAATCGACATTGCGGTTAAAGACGTATCCCGCCTCGATCGACTTGTCATACCAACCGTGATCGCTGCGGAGACCGACCCCCACACGGTAGTCCTTCATTTGAACTTGCTCGCGCGTTCCCAGCCCCGGCATGGCGATTTGGTACGACTCGGCGTGGTACTCGCCCGTCGCATAGATCCAGTGCGAGGCATCGCCGAAGTTGCCTAGGAAATAGCTGACGCGCGCTTTCGGCGCGAGCAGCCTCAGTTCCCAACGGTCATTCGGATTCCAGACGACACCCGCATACGGGATGACCATCCCATCGACTCGGTCCCAATAGCCTGCCCCCAAGACGAACATCCACTGCGGCGAAGTGCGATAGAGCAGCATCGCGTTACCGTCGAGATTGAGTGATTCGCTGCCGAGTCCCTCTTGCAAGTCCGTGTTTACCGACGGATTGAAGTTGAACTGCATGCTCCACGGCCCGGTGGGAGGCGTCGCCAGAGTGAAGTCCCAGCCCAAGCGATAGAGATCGTTGGGAAGGTCGATCAGGTTCGGGCCATTCCAGATGCGGGCACCCAACTGAGGCGTACTCGTCAGCACCCAACCGGAGGGTCCGGCGGGGGTGACATAGGCCAATTCAAAATCAAAGTTGTGCGACTCGAACCGACCCACGTCGGGATTCGTCGTCTGTGCCTCACCGAGATAGGTGTAGTCGAAGCGCGGTGTGAACCCGAGCCGATACGGCTGAGGCCCGTTCACACCCGACAGAACGGTCGGACCGGCTGGTGCTCCGAAGACGGGATCGGGGCCATAGAGAAACGGGTCTTGAGCTGCAGCGCCACGGAATGGCTGCATGACTCCACCCGAGGGAGCCATCATCGCGGGGGTCTCAAAGGTTGATGGATTCTGACCGCGCACGACCGCATCCGATCGCCGCTGCGGTGAGAAGACCGCTGGCAGCGCGAGTCGAGGGACCGGCAAATCGGCCTCAACGCGTGGTGGCTTCGCGTCATCGAACGGCACGAAACCGGATGCCTCCGCCGTGCGAAATGCCCCTGCCAACAACAGCCCCAACAACAGTAATCGTCCCATGACTCGCTTCCCTCACACCCTGTCCGTGCGGCTGAATCTGCCGACGATGCCAAGGGGGGCGGGATTTCTCAGAAAGTGCCGGTTCCGTCAACATCAAGTCCGGCATGATCGGCCGATCCAACCACCAACCCGAAACGTGAGCGAGGACCGTCAACATGTGACCTCGCGAAAGATCAGCGAACCACGACCGTCGGCAAAAGTTCATTTCATACCGATCCTCAATCTTCGAGTTGGTGTGATCTCAGCGGCGAATCCAATCCGACTTTCCGAGACCTTCCGCGCCAGCTGACACAGCCGAACAGGAAACTTCCGATGCGTCGAGGCATTTGGGTTGACCCACTTCTCAACCGCCAGCTACTCTTACATCGAACATTCCCACGCTGACTGCCGATTGAGGAACGTAGGATAAGCGTCTCGCTGGCCAAAATCGCTACGAGAAGACGGGCAAGCGAGACGCTTACCCTACGTTTTTACGTTTTGAACAGCCTGCCAACTCCGCCCGTATCTCGTTGACGGGCCGAGACTCCCGCCAAATTGACGAGCCTTCCTGACCACGAGGAACCGAACCATGCTGACCCTCTTCGGACAACCGGCCAAGTACTGCGACGGCATCAGCCGCCGGAGCTTTCTCAAAATCGGTGGCTTCGCGTTTGGATCGGCCGCCAACCTCGCGCTGCCCGATATCCTGCGGGCCGAGTCGCTCGCGGGCCGCACGTCGAACCAAAAGGCGGTCATCAACATTTTCCTCGGCGGCGGGCCGCCTCATCAGGACATGTGGGATATTAAGGTCGATGCTCCACGCGAGATTCGTGGCGAGTTCGATCCGATCCGCACCAACGTGCCGGGGATCGAAATCGGCGAGTGCTTCCCCAAGATCGCCGCGATGATGGACAAGTTCGTCGCGATTCGGTCAGTCGTTGGAAACGATGGTGCTCACGATGGTTTCCAGTGCTTGACCGGATGGCCTCGCAACAGCATCACGTCAGTCGGTGGACGCCCCAGCATCGGCGCGGTCGCTGCCAAAATGTTCGGCCCCAGCGATCCTGGCGTCCCCCCCGCAGTGGCTCTTGCCGCTCGCACGGCTCACGCCCCTTGGTCCGAACCGGGCGCACCCGGCTTCCTCGGCGCGGCCTATCAGGCGTTCAAGCCCGATGGTGAAGGGACGAGCGACATGAAACTGAACGGCATCTCGGTCGATCGGCTGCAAGATCGCCGGGCGGTCCTTGCGGGACTCGACCGGCTGAAACGGGAATGCGACAGCACGGGAATGCTCAAGGGGATGGACGCGTTCTCACAAGCGGCCTTCGGCGTGTTGACTTCAAGCAAGCTGGTCGATGCTCTCGATCTGAGCAAGGAAGACCCGAAGTTGCGTGAGAAGTACGGCGACGGCAAGCCGTACAAGTACCAGTACGACGGTGCCCCGACCTGCAACGAACATGTCCTTATGGCGAGGCGACTCGTCGAAGTGGGCGTCCGCTCGGTGACGCTGAGCTTCGGCCGCTGGGACAGCCACGGAGCCAACTTCGATCTTGTCCGCGATCACGGCACTAAACTCGATCAGTGCGTCAGTGCTCTCGTCCAAGACCTTGATGAACGCGGCATGCTGAACGACGTGACCGTCGCCGTCTGGGGCGAGTTCGGTCGGACCCCGCGCATTAATCCGCAAGCCGGTCGCGATCACTGGCCACAAGTCAGTTGTGCGTTGCTCGCGGGCGGCGGCATGAAGACGGGGCAGGTCATCGGCTCGACGAATCGGCTCGGCGAATACGCCAAGGATCGCCCGGTCGACGTCCAAGAAGTCGTCGGCACGATCTATCGCAACCTCGGCATCGACCCGATGACGGTGACGCTAAAAGATCCGACCGGTCGCCCGCAGTACCTGATCGACATGCGCGAACCGATCCCCGAACTAGTGTGATCATGTCCCCTCGCCCCAGCTTGGTGGGGAGAGGGCTAGGGTGACGGGGCTTCCCGTCCGGCAACCAGCTCCGTCACAACTCCACAGCCCAGCCAACTCAATTTGGCTGGGCTGTTTGTTTTTATACCTCACGCGGCCACGGCGGACTGGGATTTGATTTCACTGGTGGCGGAGCGATTGGTGCCTGTTCCCGTCCATTGCCAACGCCCTGACAGACTCCTGTCGAACTCGACATCTACCGCATCGCACGCCACCATGCGGCAGTCCAGTTCGGCATCTAGAATCAAGCACAGCATCGGTGGAGTCAGATCATGTTCGGTCGATTTTGTCTGGCGCTGGCGTGGCTCGTTTTCTGTCAGCATGAGTTGGCAAATGCCGCAGTGAATGAGGCTCCTCCCAACTTCATCGTCATCAACATTGATGACCTCGGCTATGCGGACATCGGGCCGTTTGGTTCGACGCTCAATCGGACGCCGCATCTGGACCGGATGGCGCAGGAGGGGCGGAAGCTCACGTCGTTCTATGCCGCTCCCGTTTGTTCGCCCTCGCGCGCGTCGCTGATGACCGGCTGCTATCCCAAGCGTGCGTTGCCCATTCCGCATGTGCTGTTTCCGGGAAACGATGTGGGACTCGCGCCGAGTGAAGTGACCGTCGCCGAGTTGCTCAAGCAACAGGGCTATGCCACGGCAATCATCGGCAAGTGGCATCTGGGGGATCAGCCCGAGTTCCTTCCCACGCGGCAGGGGTTCGATTCCTACTTCGGCCTGCCGTACTCGAATGACATGGGACCGGCTGCCGATGGAGTGAAAAGTAACCTCGGCGATCCCCTTCCGCAGCCTAACGCCAACGTGAAGAAGAAGGCTCAGGGGCAGGGCCAACCGCCGCTGCCGCTCATGCGAAACGAGACCGTCGTGCAACGAGTCCTCGCGCAGGACCAGACGACACTCGTCGCGCGGTACACCGATGAGGCGGTCAAGTTCATCACCGAGAACAAAGCCAAACGGTTCTTCCTCTACCTGCCGCACAATGCCGTCCACTTTCCGCTCTATCCCGGAGCCGCCTTCCAAGGAAAGTCGCAGAACGGGCTGTATGGCGACTGGGTCGAGGAGATGGACTGGAGCGTCGGCCGTGTCCTCGACACGGTGCGCGACCTAGGACTCGCGAATAACACATTCGTCCTGTTCACGTCCGACAACGGCGGCACGCCCCGTGCGAAGAACACGCCGCTGCGAGGCCACAAGGCGAGTACGTGGGAAGGTGGCATGCGAACCCCCACGATCGCTTGGTGGCCCGGCAAGATTCCCGCCGGAACGACCAGCGATGCGATCACCGGCATGATCGACGTGCTGCCGACACTGGTCACTCTGGCGGGAGGGACTCTGCCCACCGACCGTAAGCTCGACGGAGCCAACATCGCGCCGCTGTTGTTCGGCGAACCGAACGCGAAGCCGGTGCGAGACTCCTTCTATTTCTATCGCGGCCTCAAACTGGAAGCGGTGAGAAGCGGCTCGTGGAAGCTGCATCTCGAAAAGGGTGAGCTGTTCCACTTGGAGTCTGACATCGGCGAGAGCAACAACGTCGCGGCTGCCAACTCGGACATGGTCGCCAAGTTGCGAGCCATCGCCGACGCCATGAAAGAGGATTTGGGCATCGATGGCATCGGCCCCGGATGCCGCCCGCTCGGCAAGGTCAACAACGCTCAACCGCTCATCAACCATGACGGTCAAATCCGCGCAGGGTTTGAAGCGAAGTAAAGCTGCTGACCGGACCTTTGTCGGATGGGCACTCTGGCCCGTCCGCTCTTCCAAGCCAAAGTCGGACGGACCAGAGTGCCCATCCGACATTCCGATTCCACTACGGATTTCTGCTCACCACATGAGGATCACCATGAAGTTCATTCTCGTCGTGTTGTCTGGTCTGGTCGCATGTCATTCGACGTTCGCTGCCGACCGGCCGAACATCCTGTTTTGCTTTGCCGACGATTGGGGGCGCTACGCGTCGGCCTACGCGAAGGTCGATGGAAAGCCGTCGCCGAACGATGTCGTGAAGACGCCGCACATCGACCGCGTCGCGCGAGAGGGCGTGCTCTTCCGGAATGCCTTCGTGAACGCGCCGTCGTGTACGCCATGTCGCAGCGCGCTGCTGTCGGGGCGGTACTTCTTCAACACCGGGCGCGGGGCGATTCTGTCGGGAGCGGTTTGGGACTCGGCCATTCCAAGCTGGCCGCTGTTGCTCAAGGACTCAGGCTATCACATCGGTGAGACGTGGAAGGTCTGGAGTCCCGGCACTCCAAACGATGCTCCGTTTGGTGCGGGACAGTTCGCGTACGAGAAGTCGGGCGGGCAGTACAACAACTTTTCCGAGAACGCCACGAAACGGGTGAAGGACGGGACGCCACTCGATGTCGCGAAGGAAAGAATGTTTGCGGAAGTGACCGGGAACTTCGACGCCTTTCTCGCCGCGCGGCCGAAGGATCAACCCTTCTGTTACTGGTTCGGCCCGACGCTCGTTCATCGCCAATGGGAAGCGGGATCGGGGAAGGCGCTGTGGGGGATCGAACCGGAGTCGCTCAAAGGGAAGCTGCCGAAGTTCCTGCCGGACGTTCCCGAAGTGCGCGAGGACTTCGCCGATTACCTCGGTGAGATTCAGGGCTTCGACGCAGGAGTCGGCCTGCTGCTGAAGCGGCTGGAAGAGACGGGTGAACTCGACCAGACGCTGGTCGTCATCAGCGGCGATCATGGCGCGCCGGGCTTTCCCGGAGGGAAGTGCAACCTGTACGACTTCGGTGTCGGCGTGACATTGGCTGTGCGCTGGCCGGGTTCAAAGACAGCGGTCGCAAACAATGAGCAGTCTTCCGAGCGGGGCGGCGTTAGCCCCCCGGTTCTTCCTGATCGCAACGAACGGGCTGATGCCCAAGAGCCAGGGGGCTTACGCCACCCCGCTCAGAGGGAACTGTCTAAAGAACCGACTGCGGGTCGCGTCGTCGATGACCTCGTCAACCTGATGGACCTCGCCCCGACGTTTCTGGAGGCGGGTGGCGTGCAGGCTCCTCCCGGAGTGAACGGCCGCAGTTTGATCGGGATATTGAAGAGCGAGAAGTCGGGGCAAGTCGATCCGACTCGCACCTGGAACATCAGCGGCAGAGAACGTCACGTCGGGACAGCTCGCGAAGGCAACCTGCCGTACCCGCAGAGGTGCCTCCGCACGAAAGACCATCTCTACATCCGCAATTTCGCACCGGATCGCTGGCCGCTCGGCAGCCCCGCTGGAGTGACCACCGACTCAGCCCCCAGTGCCGCCGCCCTGTCGGACAACACCTATGCCGCCTTCGCCGACATGGACGCCAGCCCGACCAAAGCGTGGCTCATCGCCCACCGTCACGACCCCGAGTGGAAGTGGCACTACGACTACGCCTTCGCCAAGCGACCGGCAGAAGAACTCTACGACCTCCGCAGCGACCCCGAACAAACGAAGAACGTCGCCAGCGATCCGGCCTATGCCACGACGAAGGCAGAGCTTTCAGCACGGCTCCTCAAAACGCTGACCGAAGTCGGCGACCCGCGCGTCACCGGCGACGGCCAAACGTTTGAACGGTCGCCGTTCACTGATGTTGGCCCGCAGGGAAATCAGAAGACGAAGAAGGCCCGCTGAAGTCCGGCTTAACTTTGTCAGCCGGACTTCCCTCCGAAAGGATGCACTCCGGTTCCGAAGTCCGGCTTTCAGAAAAGCCGGACTTCGAGAGTCTCACGCATAGAAAAAGACCTTCTCCGCGGTTTTGCGCAAGAGCCACTGTTTGTCTTCTGGCGTGAGGAAGTCGATGCGATCGCGGATGAGGCTGATCGAGTCCTTGTAGTTGTTGGCCCCTTGAATCTGGTATGGGCAGTCGCTGGCCCACATCAGGCGTTGCGGGCCGAAGGCATCGTACAGCCGCTTGATCATCGGGATCAGTTCGAGGTGCGGCGGCTTCTTTTCGCCGAGGGCGTAGAAGGCCGAGACCTTCACGCTCGCGTGCTTGTGTCGGGCGAGGCGGCAGAGGTTGTGGAGGTCTTCATCGCGGAACTTGCCGTCGGCTCCAATCCGCGCGAAGTGGTCGATGACCATCGGCGTGTCGGGGTGCCGTTCGCACATCCGGTCGACGCCCGGCAGGTCCGACGGATTGATAAGGCAGCACATCGCTTGGCGGGTCACGGCTCCGGTCTGCCACATTTCGATCATGCCCGGTTCGTCGAGCCACTCGGCCTGCCTCTCCTTCCGCACGAACGGCGTGATGCGAAAGCCAGTGACTCCGAGCAGCAACAACTTTTTCATCGCAGCACCGGGCGCGGGCTGCTGATCGTCCACCATGCCGACAATACGAAACAGTTTCGGATGCCGCTTCACCGCGTCGATCAGGTACGAGTTGTCGAACAGGTGATAGACCGAATGCTGGATCAGTACTACTCGCCCGACTCCTTCGGGACGAGCGATCGCCATCAATTCGTCATCGGTGAAACTCGGCGGATTGAGATCTTTTTTCGTCTGACCGTTCACGAGCGGGAACTTGTCGGTCTCCGGCGGCCAGATGTGCGAGTGAGCATCGATCCACGGCAACTCTTTCGAGTCGGTTGGCGCGGCATCGACCAAGGCAGTCGCTCCCAAGGCAATGGCTCCCGTCATGAGGGCTTGGCGTCGTGTCAGAGTGATCGGAGAGTTCATGGTCATCCTTGTTGTGTGTCACGGTTGTGGTTGCGAAAAACAATTGCCACGGCTTCGGAATTTGCTGAGAAGCAGTCCGAACGCGCGAGCCAACTGCTCGGCAGTGGCCATCACGCGCCCCGTGACATCCGAAAAATCGACGGCAACCAGCAAATTCTTCATCGCGCACCTCGCTTTCATGCGATCGCACCCTCAAGAGCGGGCACGATCCGGAGACAAACACGGGAGCAGAGCCTCCCACTCATCGCTGCTGTCCACCGGTCAGCTCGACGCGAGGGGATGATGTCCCGAGGCGTTCCAACGGCCCCCAGAGCGACTCCGGATTCTGATGTGAATCGCTCGTCCTACCGCCAACGAAGCAGATGGTATCCACCGCACTCCAACAAGTGATACCTCACGCGGCCTGAAGTGAGGCATCTGCCCAACGTCGGTCTTGGTGAGCCGGGTGGCGTCAGCCCAATGGCACTCACTTTGTCATTCACTCCGTGATGAAGAGTCCAGGGGCTGACGCCACCCGGCTCACCAAGAAAGCCTCATTGCCTACCGCGCGAGGTATAAAAACTTTCTCGAAGGGAATGAATGGCCTCGCCAAATAAACTTGCCGCAGATCAAGTTCCGTGTTTGACATGCGACTCGACCGAACGATAGCCTCGCGCTCGGTCATGTTTTGTTGAATCCGGCCGTTTCGGTCGATACCGAGTCTGTCGATAAAGTTCTCGCGTTGAGCAGCGTCCGAACAAGCCCATCCCAGCGGAGTCCACACATGGCCTTAGGACGTGCGGACATTGATGCCATTTTTTTGCGGGGGGGAGAGCTTGTTTTTCGCGGATGCTCTGACGCCAACAGGGCCATCGCCTTTATCAAGATCGGGTGGGACCAGCTCGTTTCGAGCGCTGGCCCTCCATGCAGGAAACAGCGAGAAATCAGGGTGGGCTGGCGCGGCGAAGCGCCACTGGTCCCACCCTAATTTGCTGGCGGATCCGACTTGTGTCGATCACGTCATCGTTGGGTTTGTTCTCGTTGCGAGTCACGTTGAAATCTCATGACCACCAGCCTCTCGAATGCCGTTGCGGATCAACTTGCCGCCAACCTGAACCAGGTGCGAGACCGCATCGCGGCCGCGTGCCAGCGTGTCGGGAGGTCTGCCGACGACGTGACATTGATTGCCGTCACCAAGTACGCACCACTGGAATGGGTGCGAGGATTGATCGAGCTGGGCGTGGCCGACTTGGGTGAGAGTCGTCCGCAGCAACTGATCGCGCGGGCAGCGGAGTTGCCGTCCTCTGTGAGATGGCACCAGATTGGGCACCTGCAACGGAACAAGGCCGAGAGCTTGCTTCCCGTCGTGGCGCGAATTCACTCCGTCGATTCGATGCGATTGATGGAACAACTGGCCAAGTCGGCTCAGCAACGCGGTTGCCGTCCGCGCATCCTGCTCGAAGTGAACGTGACGGACGAGGCCAGTAAAGACGGCTTCGCAGCGAGCGACCTCGTTGCGGCTTGGCCTGCGATACTTGAGCAGACTTCTTTGGAGATCGACGGGCTGATGACGATGGCTCCGCTCGGCGACACCGCCGAGAACGCGCGGCCCGCGTTTCGAGGGCTGCGTGAGTTACGCGATCGACTGGTCGAAATGTCGAGCGGGCGGATCGCGCTGCCGCAGCTTTCGATGGGCATGAGCGGCGACTTTGAAGTGGCGCTCGAAGAGGGGGCGACATTCGTCCGTGTGGGGAGCGGGCTGTTTGAAGGTCTGCCCGCCGAATGATGCGGGGCGAGCGAGATCGTTGCTGCGTGTTAAACCTCAGGCGGTCTTGAACGAGACGTTTCTGAAATTGGAGTCATGGTGAGTCGGGCGGCCTAAGCCCAATGGCACTCACTTTGTCAGTCACCCCGTGAGCGGCACGGCGCTCACGGCCGGTTCTTTGCTTGGAAACACAACTCCATCCACCGGCGGCGAGCAGGCTGTTATCTTCGTTTCCGCAAACCATTATGGTGACTCATCACCCGCTCGACCCTCGCTTCCGGTGGCCCCGATGCGTCGGTACTTGCGGCCATCCGCAGAGGCACTGAAGTCGATCCCGGCTCGTCGCAAGAAGGCAACCAGCGTTTCGCCGAAGTCGTAGATGCGGGCCTTCTCACCTTGAAAGCCGAAGCCGCACTGGCCTCGATAATCATGTGACCACCATTTGTTGGGAGGCTCCGTCCAATGGAAGCTGACAACAACGCTCCAGTCGGCCATTTCCTGACGTGACATCGCACTCGCTTGGCCACAACTCCAACGGACTTCGCGCAGCTCGGCGACCGGAAACGACTCGTAGAAAAAGCGACGGCCAAACCTCCGAAAGCCGATTGAGATTCGAGGCGGCTCGCCATCGATCCGGTCGATCCAAACGAAGTGCTTCGCGCCGATTTGGCCAAGCCGGGCGATAGACCACCGCTGGAAACCGCCATCCATTGAGATCGACATCCAGACGCACCACACCGTGAACACGATCCAGATCACCGACGCAACAGTTGCGCTGAGCGGAAGCTCTCGAAACCGAAACAGGTTCCTGACCGCCAGCGCCAACAGCGCCGGTGGGATCGAATAGAAGAAGGCTGCGCCGATCAACGATCCCGCCCACGGAGTCTCGAACTCATCATCGGGTTGTCGCCGCGTGATCAGTTCCACGTCCGTTCATTCCTTCGTCATCGTCTCGTCGAGGTTGAGGATGAGGTTCATGAGAGCGGTGTGGGCGGCGAGGTCGGTGGGATTGAGACGCGGGTCGCGGGGGGAGTCGCCGGTGGCGATGAGCTTGTTGGCGGCGGCGGGGTCTTGGTTGTAGTGGGCCTGCATTTGCGAGAGGGCTTGTGTGAGGAGCGTTCTCTCGTCAGGAGTCGGTGGGCGTGACGTGGCGATGCGGAACGCGAAGGTGAGGCGTGCGTCGGGCGTCTCGCCTCCTTCGAGGAGTGTGCGTTCGGCCAGCTTGCGGGCGGCTTCGACGTAGGTGATGTCGTTCATCAAGGCGAGGGCTTGAAGCGGCGTGTTGGTGCGTGGCAGCTTGACCGTGCAGACGTTGCGGTTGCTCGCGTCGAAGAACATCGTCGGCGCGGCAATACGACGCCAGAAGGTGTAGAGACTGCGTCGGTACAAGCCCTCACCCTTGTCGGGCGCGTAGCCGATCTTGCCGAGCGAGGCATCCTCCCAGATGCCCGCCGGTTGGTAAGGTTTCACTGACGGCCCACCGATGCGTTCAACGAGTAGGCCGCTCATCGCGAGGGCCATGTCGCGGATCGCAAACGCGGACATGCGGTGTCTCGGCCCGCGAGCGAGCAGTCGGTTCTCGGGGTCGCGCTCGCGCAGTTCGTTCGTCGTGCGCGATGACTGTTGGTACGTGGCACTCGTGACGATCAGGCGGTGCAAGTGCTTCATGTCCCAACGGCCGTTGCTGCCACCCAACTCGACGGCGAGCCAATCGAGCAACTCGGGGTGCGACGGCGGTTGGCCCTGCGTGCCGAAGTCCTCGGTCGTTTTGACGAGGCCCGTCGCGAAGAACGATTGCCACGCGCGGTTGACTGTGACACGCGCAGTCAGCGGATTCGTCGGATCGACCAGCCACTTCGCCAGTGCGAGGCGGTTCGGCGGCGCATCGGCCGCGAGTGGCGGGAGGGCGGCGGGAACGCCGTGACTCACTTTTTCTCCCGGCTGCGTATACGAGCCGCGTGTGAGGACGAACGACTCGCGCGGCTTCGGCTGGTCCTGCATGACCATCGTCACGGTGAAGCCGTTCTCATAGTCCGTCACCTTCTTCTTTGCGACATCGACGGCCGACTTCAGGCTCGCAAACTGAGGCGACACTTTGGTGCGGTAGTAGTCGCGGAGCTGTGTTCTTTGGGCGTCGGTGCGTTTGTCGGCGACGACACCGAGTGCGGCAACAACTTCAGCCGGAGGGGCATCAAGTCGCGGGGCACCGTTCGTTGTGAGCGAGATGCGGAACCGACCGAGGTTGTGCTGGAGGTGCACCGACTCGTGCTTCAGCGTCACTTTCAATTCTGCCGAACCGGTCAGGGCGAGTGCGGCGTCGAGCACGAAGATGGCGACGCGGCCTTTGGAGTTGTCGCCGCCCGCCACGGCCCAGCCGCTGTTCTTGTCGGTGTCGATCACTGCGGCCGCGCTAAATCCCCCTTGCGAGAAATCGGCGTCGGCCCGATTGAACGGCAGCTTCCCGCTTTTCTTGGGATCGGTCACGGACGCCGCTTCCAACTCCAACGTCGTCAGCACGAAGTTGCCGTTCTCCGCCGCACGGCCCGGTCCCTTGGACGGCAGCGATTCGTCGGCCATCGCCTCCAAGCGCAGACCCGTGATGACGGTCGGTTTGTCGGGCTGACCGACGTTGATGCGGAACGTCAGTTCGTAGTCGTCCTTGGCGGGACTCTCTCCCGAAGCCAGCACCGAAAGATCGGGCTGCTTGGTCAGAGTCGCACCGTTTTTGGACTTGATCGCAACAGGGTCCAAGACCGACCACGCGGTAACTCCAACCGGGTTCTGCTCCCATTCGGCTTGAGCCGCATCGACGGCGGCCAGTCCCGTTTGCTGAGCCTTCTCCGCCAGAGCGACTTCCTCGCGCAGCTCGCTCACGCGGCGTTCGGTCTCGGGCGTGACGAGGCGTTCGACTGGGTTCGCGTTGCCGCCGCGATCGACCGCGCCGGACTCGGCGATCGAATTGAAGTAGGCATAGAGTTGGTAGTACTCCTTCTGCGCGAGCGGGTCGTACTTGTGATCGTGACAGCGGCAGCAGCCGATCGTCAGGCCGAGCCACACGGTGCCGGTCGTCTCGACGCGGTCCATGACGTACTCGACGCGCGACTCTTCCGCGATCCGCCCCCCCTCACCATTGAGCGGATGGTTGCGATGAAAGCCGGTCGCGATTTTCTGGTCGAGCGTCGCATTCGGCAGCAGGTCGCCCGCAAGTTGCTCGACGGTGAACTGATCGAACGGCATGTTCGAGTTGATCGCGCGAATCGCCCAGTCGCGCCACGGCCACATCGTCCGCGTGCCGTCCCCCTGATAACCGTTCGTGTCGGCGTACCGCGCGGCATCGAGCCAATCAAGCACCATCCGTTCGCCATAACGCGGCGACGCAAGCAGCCGATCGACGAGTCGCTCGTAAGCATCGGGCCGCTCGTCGGCCAGGAACTCATCCACTTCACTCAACGTCGGCGGGGCGCCGGTCAAATCGAGCGTCACGCGCCGGATGAGCGTCGTCTTCTCCGCCTCATTCGCGAGTGCCAGCCCTTCCTGCACGAGCCGTTGCGAAACAAAAGCATCAATCACATTGGTGAGCCGGGCGGCATCAGCCCCCGGACTTTTAGTCGTACCAATCGGACTCTTCGTCGTACCAATCCGGGGGCTGACGCCGCCCGGCTCACCAAGATTCGCAATTTCCGGGACCGCTGGCCGCCGGGGTGCGATGAAGCTCCAGTGCGACTGCCACTGCGCCCCTTGATCGATCCACTTCTTCAGCAACTCAATCTGAGCCGCCGTCAGCGATCGGTTTGAATTGCGCGGCGGCATGACCTCGTCCGGATCGGCCGATGTGATCCGCCGAACCATCTCACTGCGAGTCGCCTCTCCCGCGAAGATGGTTCGATGCCCATCGCGTTCCGCTTTGGCAGCCTCTTCCTGATCGAGCCTCAACCCCGCCTGCCGCTTCGCGCTGTCCGGCCCATGACAGTGGAAACAGGCATCTGACAGAATCGGCCGGATGTCCCGGTTGAATTCGATCTTCGGTTCGGTCGCGAACGCCGGAGCCAGTCTCACGAACGCACAGGCCATTGCCACAGTCAGAAAAAGCGAATGTCTCATACGGTGCGACCTCTCATTCAGAACTCACAATGACATCTGCGGGCGTGGGAGCGGCATTGGGTTCACGCACCGAATCGCAGTTCGACTTCCGCGATCTCATAGGCCGCAATGTCTATCAGGACCGAGTCGCCTTCCAGCGTGAGTTCGTAGAGCGTGCTGCCGACGAAGTCGCGTTTGCGGGCGTGGAGCGGTTGGCGGAAGGTGCGGAGTCTCACACGTTTGGCTCGGCCTTCGGTTTCGATCAGCCGGACGGCGAAACCGGGGCCGGTGGTGAGCGCCGTGTAATCGTCGTCGTTGGAGGAAGTCTCGGCCGAAGTATGTGGCGTGATAAGTGGCAGCACGCGCGTGAGTTGCACGTTGCGAGCGTCCAAGTGGAAAAACCAACCCGTCGTGCCTGCACGCGGAGGACCGAGTTCCGTGGGGACGACGGCAGCGGGAGTCGTTGCATTCCATGCAGCTTCGAGCGGGAGCGGGGCATCGATGGCGAGCGTGAATTGGAAACGTCGCTTGGTCTCACAACCCACGATCAACAACGAATCGACCATGCGCGGGCCGGTCTTGCGGTGATAGGGCAACCCGTGCGGGATGATCGTCAGGCGTTCGGATTCAGAGGCGGCTTCGATGTAGTCGGACGTTTCAAACCGCTCGCCTGCGAAGCCCTGTGCCGCATGAAAGACGCTGCGAGTCACGGCCGACGTACCGTCGTTCCATGCGAATCGCGAAGCAAAATAATTATTCCAAGGATCGCCGTCGGGCAGCTTGAGGTCATTCAGTTCGATGTCGATCTCGACAACGGGTCTCGCACGCCACACACGGATTGTTTGGCGAAACGTCGCAAGCCGTTCGTTGTTGGACGGATCGACGATGTCACCGACCGTTGCGATCTCACCGCGTGTCGGTCCGCGCGAGACGACCTCACGGCTGCGGCAACGCATCTCGGCGTACTGCGTCTTGTAGGCTTCGTCGCCCGTGCCGACGGTTCGTTCGCGCGGGAAGCGAAACGAGAGTTGTTGGCTGACGCGCTTCGCTCGTTGATCGTGAAACCGGACGTGTCCGATCCCGCCGGTCTGCTCGTTGACGGAGACCTCGAACCATTCGTTGCGCAGTACGCCGTCTTCGACGAGCGGCGGCTTCTGCGGCGAGGCAAGCGGTGCGCGAGCGTCCTCGGGAATCCAAACGTATCCCGCGCCGGGCAGCTCGACGACGACCGCCCCTTCGTCGGGGCGAGCCGCATCAAACTGAACGGCCTTGATCGGGCCACTCACTTCCGGCGGAGACAGGAGTCCCGGAAGACTCACGCAGACTCGGCGCGTGAACGAGAGGGAGTTCACCACGAGGAAGCCGCGTCGTTGCGGGCCACCGTGGACGACGAGCTGTGCCAAGTCCTGTTGCCAGTGCGGCACGACCTCGGACAACATCTGTTCGGCAACGACACTCGTACCCGCGATCGGATCGGGTGCGGCCTCTTCGAGACAGCGTTCGGCATCAGCGGATTCGGAGAGTTCGCCGGTCGCGGGAGTTTCATCGACCGGTTGCCCAACGAGCGCCTTCGCCAGACTGCGGCACCATTCGGCGACATCAAAGCGGCGGCGACGCAGTGCATGGTCCGAGTAACGACTGAGCGGATCGGCTTCGCGCCGTGCGACGTTCAGGATCAAGTACGGCGGGAAGTATTCGTGAGCCTTGTGCGTGCTGAGCAGCCCCGGCAGTTCGGTCTGTTGAAAGAAGCGGTCGAACGTCACGAAGCGGCCGAGCGCAGGGGCGTACTTCTGTGAGCGACGCAGGTCCTCGAAGAAGGGACTCGCCACATCCGGCCAGCGGGCGAAGACGAGTCCCGCCGCTTGATCGTGATCCATCGACTCGGCCATGCGAACGGGGAGCCGCAGGTAACTCGACGGACTGTCGGCGGCGAGCGGGATGCGACTGAGAGCATCGACAATCGACTCGTCGCAGCCACGCCAACGGAGCTTAGTGTGTTCGGCGTCGGGATAGATGCCGTCGTCCAGAACGACGTGCAACGCCCCCTTGAACCCGAACTTGTGCAGCAACTGCGGCAACTGGCTGGTCAGTCCAAACTTTCGTCGGCCCCACACGATCGCGGTTTGTCCGAGCAGCGTGTTGAGTCGCGAACGACCTTGGTGGAATTGGCACAGAGCTGACTCCAGCGGCAGCAGCGGCAACGGCGTTTCGCGGTCTTCGCCTCCGACGATGCTGACTCGCCCCGCAGCACACGCCGCCCGCAACGGTTCCAGAATGGCTGGCGACTTCTGGCAGATCGTCTCCAAATCCGATGCCGATGTGAGCAGACTCCACGGCACGTCTCGCACGGCTTCGGTGGCGAGTTTGTCGGCGCTGACATCGGGCGAGGTCAGACAGAGGTCGAGCAGATAGCACTCGACTGGATAGAACTTCTCTCGCGCCTCGAGCAGCAGTTCGAAGCAGCCTCGCAAATGGGCTTCCGCCGTTTCGCGGTCATTGTCCAACGCGGCCTTCGCGGCGGCGACGGCTCGTTGCTGAAGCCGCGCTTCGTCGATGTTGCCGAAGTTCCGCATGTGCCGCGTCAGCAGTTCGACCTGCAACCAGCAGAAGCCGAGCGAGAAAAAGTCGTCCACGAGATCGGTCGCGATGTCATACCGCTCGGGCAACGCGGCCACGGCGGCGGCGGCGATCTCGGCCCGTTCGTGCAAGCCACTGACGACTGTTGCGCCAGCGGCTCGCGCGTCGTCCACCCAGCCGTGCGGTAGCCAGTCGTCGCAGACGGTCGGAACGAAGATCAGTTGGCCGCTGTGCAGGGCCGACGGTTCGTCGGCTCGTCGCCAACGAGGCAACGCCCCTGTCCAGGCCAACAGCTCCGGATGCCACGCCACCGCGAACGTGTTCAGCAGACTGGAAGCAGGCTTGTCCGCCTGCTCGGTGGGAAAGTCCTCCAAGCTGTGGCTGGGGACGAGAATCACGATGTCTTGAAGACTCATAGTGCAGTTCGTTGGGCGTTCGTCTTGAGTCGGAAAGGATGCTGTGGGGGCCGTAAGCAACCGAAGTGAGCGGAGGATTCGGAGCGGCGGGATGGCAGCGTTGGGAAGGATGATAACGACGGAACAACTCATCCCAAACGCAGCGTCAAAAGTTGCCCGCGAAAATTCCGGGAACTGCGGAGAATGCGCTGTCGTCGTATCAGGCAATGACTCGATTCGCCATGAGCCGAATGGATCGACAACAATGAGGGCTGCTGCGGTACGCAGGTTGCGGCTCGCGAATGCCAAGTTTGTGAAGAGGGGCCGTCTCGGCGGATTGTTCTCGTGGCAGGGAGAATGAAACGTGTGACGGTTCGATGGGCTGTGGCGGTCACGATTGGTGGGTGTGTTCGAGGCTGGTTGACATTGCCTTGAACCGCAAGTATAGCGGCGTGCGAGGTGATCGAGTCGCAATCGGTTCGGGCGTGGTCCACGTTCCGAAACCAGCGCTTCACGGTGCCTCTGTCTCTCGCAATTTTATTTTCACGGGCGATTGACCGACTGAGTTCTCAGCAGGTTGAGCATCCCGTTCGCAGGTCTCTCGGCAACTTCAAAAACTCGGTCTCAATTCGCGAAACCAACGGCCTGTCATCAGGCTCTCGACTTCGCTTCGTCGAATTTTCAGGGATTCACGATCATGGCAGATGCACAAGCCGCGTGGGGCATTGAAATCGGTCAGGCCGGTCTGAAGGCCATTAAGTTGCGCTATGCCGAAGCGGCCAAGCAGGTCGTCGCGGTCGCGTTTGACTACGTGCCGCATCCGAAGCTGCTCAGTCAGCCGGACGCCGTGCCGGACGAACTCATCAAGCAGGCGTTGGAGACGTTTCTCTCGCGCAACCCCGTCGCGGGCGATTTGGTCTCGATCAGCCTGCCCGGTCAAACGGCGTTGGCCAAGTTCATCCAGTTGCCGCCGATCGAAGCGAGTCGCGTCAAAGAGATCGTGAAGTACGAGGCTCGCCAACAGATCCCGTTCGCGCTCGAAGAGGTGATCTGGGACTTCCAACCGCTGGGTGGCGGGGTCGAGGAAAGTGGCTTTCTGCTCGACGCCGAAGTTGGGCTGTTCGCGATGAAACGCGAACAAGTTCAGCATCACTTGCAGCCGTTTCTGAACAAGAAGGTGGAAGTCGAGCTGATCCAGATCGCGCCGCTGGCGCTTTACAACTTCCTCTGTTATGACCGCATGGGCGTGCGACTCGGTGAGCCACGCGAAGATGCTGAAGACTATTCGGTTGTTGTCGATATGGGCTGCGACAACACGACGCTGATGGTCACCAACGGCAAGAAGATGTGGATTCGCAATATGCCGGTGGGCGGCAACCACTTCACGCGGGCACTGACCAAGGAAATGAAGCTGACGTTCGCGAAGGCCGAGCATCTCAAGTGCAACGCCACGAAGTCACCCGATCCGCGCGCGGTCTTCCAAGCATTGCGTCCGGTCTTCAACGATTACGTCGCCGAAATTCAGCGGTCGATCGGCTTCTTCTCGAGCGTGAATCGGAGTGCCAAGATTGGGCGGCTGATCGGTGTCGGAAACGGCTTCCGACTGGCGGGCCTGCAAAAATTCCTGCAACAGAATTTGCAGTACGAAGTCGAGCGCGTCGATTCGTTCAAGGGACTGGCTGGCGATCACGTCCTGAACGCGCCGCTGTTCCAAGACAACTTGCTGACATTTGTCGTGCCGTATGGACTCGCGCTCCAATCGTTGAAATTGACGGAAATTCACACGACGCTGCTGCCGCCCGAGATCGCTCTGGAACGCAAGATTCGCCGCAAGAAACCGTGGGCCGTCGCCACCGCCGCGACGCTGCTCATCGGCTTGGCCACTTCCGCAGCAGGCTACGGTGGAGTCTGGCATTCCGTCAGTAAGGCTCGGTTTGGTGCGGCGGAAGAGGAAGCGACCAAGATCGAGACCGAAGCCAGCGGATTGAAGAGCAAGTACGGTGGCGAGGTCGCCAAGAACAAAGCCTTTCAAGAGGCCGGAACAAAGCTGGTGGGTTCGCTGCAAACGCGAGAACTCTGGATGGAAGTCTACAAGGCGATTGATGAATGTCTGCCACGCGACTTGGGCGACCAACTTGATGAGACCGAGATTCAAAAGATGAATCGGATCTCGATCCGCAACATCACCTGTAAGAAGCAAGCGGATCTCGGAACTTGGTTTACCAGTCCGGCGATTCATGAGGGCGTGAAGAGCTATATGACCGACGCGGACAAGAAGACGGGACCAAAAGGGCCTGGCTATGTCTTCACGTTGCAGGGAGTTCACTACCACCACGAAAAGGAAAAATCCTCAACGGGGCAAGGAGCGAACTTTGTAAGGCACACGTTTCTTGAGAATTTGCAATCTGCGTTCGTCAAGCAAGGTCAGCGCGTGATGGCCTCTTCTGAGTACATCCCGCTGAGCGAGAAGGTTCCCGCAGGTGTGGTCTTGGTGCGTCCGATCGGTATCTCACACGCGGCCATCACCACTTCAAACAACAGCAAGGAAGTCCTTTACTATCCAGGTGGAAAGCCGGGGGCCTCGGGAGGCCGTAATTCAGGACAACCGTTTGGTGGTGGCTCAGGTGGAAATCCTTACAGCCCAGCCGGCGGCGCGGCTGCTCTTCCGACAATTGGTGAGGAAGACAAAGGCCCCACGAAGGTTCTGCAAATTCGTCAAACGACATTCACTATTCAGTTCGTTTGGCAGCCAACTCTCGTTGGCAAGCCTCGCGACGATATCGCAACGGCGGCGGTCGCGGCGGAGATCGCAGCAGCAGCAGCAGGTGGGGGCGCAGCGGGGAGCCCTGCTTCGCCGAATCCTGCTGTGCCGAATCCGGGTTCACCGACAACGCCGGTTCCCCCCACTACGCCGGGGGCGTCTGCCCCAGGTTTGGCTCCACCGGCGGGGGCAAAATTGTGAGTCCGGTAATTTTGCAAAGACCGTTTTAGTGCGACGCGATAGCGTCAAGGTGTTGTGAATTGAATTTGAATCTCCCCAATGAGGTCGATGGTTGGTCTCAGGCTCACTGAGACACCTTAAACGGCTTCTGTTTCGCCTGCTTCGTCCGTCAACTGTTAATTGGAAAGCGATCATCATGGAACGCTTGGAACCCGTGTTGAAGCAAAAGTTTTGGATCCTGCTGGGAATGGGAATCTTGATGACGGTCGTTGGCTGGTGGATGGACACCGGCACGATGGCCGCGACGATCAAGACTCGCGAAACCGAGATCAAAGCGGCGGAAGGGAAAATCCCCACTGGCGAGATCCCGAACGCGGAATGGTCGAACGGTTTGTCCGCGCTGAACGTTCAACAAGACCTCGCCGTGAAGTCCGCAACGAGAGTCCTCTGGGAACGCCAACGCGCTCGAATGACCTGGCCTGAAACGGTGGCGGAGTTCGCATGGAAGACCGGCTATCGAAAAGACATCGCTTTGGCTGGACGCGAAAACTATCGCACAGACTATGAAAACGACTGGCGTCGAGTTTGGGAGACGCTGCGTCCTTTCAATCGCGTTGATGGAACGGGGATCGTTGACTTCGGCCTCGGCAAACTCCCCCGTAAGGTCTGGGGAGAATTGGCCCCGTCTCCCGATGAGATGTGGGATGCTCAAGAAGACCTGTGGCTGCTCGAAGGCTTGTTGCAGTTGATTGCCGAGGTGAATGGCGGAGCCAACAGCACTCGTCTTGACGCTCATATTCATGTGATTGAAAAGCTGACGTTGCACGGTGGTCAACCTGCTGGGCAGCGCGCACTTCCTTCGGCGGCGACCGGTTCATCCAGCGGTGGAGGGGCCATGGATACGTCGAGTTTCAGTGGTGGGTTTGGAAGTGGCTCGGGCGGTGGGGGAGGTGGTGGCGCTGCTGCGGCGGCGTCAGCGGACTTCGATGTAAAAGAAGAGTTTGGTGATGATGGCTCCGGGGCGGCTGGACAAGGCGCGGCCATGTCCAGTTTCGGCTCTGCCGGGGCGTTGAGTGGCGGAGGTTCCACCGCAACCAAGGCTCGGCGTTACATTGATGATGGCGATGCGCTGCCGTTCAAAACTCGCGGCTTCTACATGACCCTGATCATGGATCACCGTAAGATTCCAAACCTCATTTCGGAACTGTCCGCCAGCGAAAAATCGGCTTGGCCGATTGAGATTATTCGAGTTCAAGTCGTTCGATTGAATGAAGACGATTTGGAAGGACGAGGCGGCGGTGGCGGCGGGTTCAGCCCCGGCTCCGGCAGTAGTTCGGAGTCGTTTGGCGGGAGCAGTGGAGGAAATCAACTGAGCGGTTTCACAGAGAATTCATCGGGTTCCTCTTTTGGCGGAACTTCCTCTCCCAGCTTTTCGGTCGAGGGAGGATCGTCTGGAGGAGGTGCCGCCACAGCTCAAGGAGCCTCCGCCTTGGCCGCTTTAACGAACGCCGTTCAAGACCCGAACATGTCGCGTGTTGCCATCTGTGGAATCATCACGCTGTACAAGGAAGTGGCGGCGGAAGTGGTGGTTGCTCCGCCCGCGTCACCACAACCGGCAGCAACACCTGCGGCGGCCGTCGAGACTCAGCCAAATGCGGAAGCGGCTCCCGCGACGGAAGCTGCGGCGGACGGTGATTCCAAGCCAACCACGGAGGGAGACTCCAAGCCAGCGGATCCCGCCGAAGGTGAGCCAACAACCACCGCTCCGGCTGCTGAAGGAAGTTCGAAGCCGGCCGAGGATGCACCCAAGAGTGACGAAAAACCAGCCGCTTCGGACCCCACGAAGCCAGCGGATGCTCCGTGATTTTTCCGTCGGTGCGAGTCGCAGTGACTACCTGATCTGATGATTGCCAGATATTTGTTCGAGGTCGCTCCGCGTTTGTCGAGCAGAGGAGACGAATCATGAAAAAACTGAAAAACATCAACTTCAAAGCCTTGTTCATCGATCACGGCGAGAAAATGGGGCTGGGGGTGATCGTCCTGCTCGTGCTGGTGGCTCTCAGTTCGACCTCGTGGTCACGCTATGCGGGGACGCCGGAAGAATTGGATAAGAAAGCGAAAGACAAGCGGGCACACATCAATTCTCCGACCGCCAATCCATGGCCAAAGGAGAAGCAGGAAGGGTTCAAGGTCGTCGATTTCAACGACCGCGCCACGCAGTTGTTCTCTCGGATTGACCAGACGAAGTACGAGTTTGCGACGCCCATCTGGCACCCGCTCTATCGCAAGCGAGAGCTGGCGCGGGAGCCGGAATTTTTGCCGGTGGAATTCCTGATCTCGAGTGCTGGCCGAGCAATCCTCGGGGTGAAGCCGTCGGGTGTCAGTGAGGCCGGGTCGGGCATGGACGCTGCCGATGGTGTTGAGGGCGGGCTGAATACGGGGGTGGCCGTGGCCGGGACAAATCCGGCCGCAGCGGCGCCAGGCACGGGATTCAAATTACCCGGTGCAGCTTCCGGCGGAGGTGCCAATCCTGCGGGAGCACACGCACCGCCCGCACTTGCTCCTGCGGGCGGTGCGCACGCAGGCGGAGGATCGCCGATGAGAGCCGGTGCGGGAGCGCACGCGGGAGGTGGTGGCATGCTGTCCGGGTCTGACATGTACAGTGGCGGCATGGGCGTTGGCGGTGGACAAGTGGCAGCGCGGGGTGTTCGTTACGTTGCCGTTCGTGGTGTCTTCCCACTGCGGCAACAAGTGGAAAAGTATCAGGCCGCACTCAAGGTGGCCTCAGCAGCAGATGCGGGGCTCATGTTTGAGTTGCTCGACTTCGTATTGGAGCGGCAGGCCGCCATCGCGGGGCCGAAACCGTGGGATGGTAAGTGGGAAACCGTCAACGTGGAGTCGGCTCTCGAAGTGTTGAACGAGGCGTCCGATTTTGAGTTGGATCCCGTTCAGACCGGGGTCACGGACGCGGTCATCACGATGTCGCTGCCTCACCGCCTGATGGAGTTTTGGGGCGATCACGCCACTCATCCCAATGTGCGCGACTTCCAATTGAAGCCCGAAGAAATGGAGCGGGAACTCAAGCTGCAGCAGAAGCTGTTGGAAGAGTACGAGAAAGCTCAGCTTCAGTCGGAGCCGAGGATCAAGCGGCGCGGTTTGTCAGCTGGCCAAAACGACATTCGTGCCATCGGGCAGGAGATGATGTCGAGTTCCAATGCCTCCTCAATGATGACGGGCATGATGACTTCCATGAACAGCGAAAACGCGGGCGGCGGTGGAGGGGGCGGTCGCAACATGACTCTGCCTGACATCAAGCAGCGATTGACCGCCAATGGACGACTGCTGCTGTTCCGCTACTTCGACTTCGATGTTCAACCGGGCATGGCCTATCGGTATCGCGTCAAGTTGAAGATCCGCAATCCCAACTTTGAACGTCCTCCGGAAGAGGTGACGGACGAAGCCTTCACGAAGGATCCAGAGCGTGCAACCGACTGGAGCAACATTTCGAACGCGTCTGTGATTCCCAACAGTGTGGACTACTTCCTCAAGGATGTGGAACGGGATCCGGCACGGGACGACAAAGTACGAACGGCCAAGGCAGTCGCCAATATCTCCCTGTTCGAGTGGGACTCTAAACTCGGAACGATGCTTTCGGACTCGCTGAGAATTCTGTCGGTCGGACAGTTCATCGCCGAGAAGAAGAAAACGATCGTCGTGGACGCCGCTGCCCCGTCCTATAAGGAAGCGGAAGAGTTCGCGTTCAACACGGGAGATGTCCTGCTCGATGCTGCGGGCGACTACGATCTTAGCCCAGACCAGCATCCCGAATTGGGCCTGAAGCCCGACAAGGGGCGTCCGCTAGCAAAGCTGGGGCTGCTTCCCGAAGCTGTCGTTCTGACCTCCCTCGGCGAGTTGAAGCAACTCGATCCCGCTGCCGACAAGGCCAACGAACAGATGTTGAAGAAGCGTGTCGATGACGAGCGAGGCATGTTCATTCACCTCAAAGATGCCGGTGCCAAAGCGGGCGGTGCTCTCGACGGTGCAGGTGGCATGTACGACGCCATGATGGGGGGGAGCAGCGCTGGCATGGGAAAACCGCCAGCCAAAGGCTCAGGCTCCAAAAGCCCGAGAAAGAAGTCGGGAAGTTCGAGTAGTAGTTCATCGCCTGATAGCGCCAATGCCAGTGGCGGCGCGGCACCTCCGAGTAGCGGTGGTAAACCTGGTCAGCGAAGGACGCCCTAGCGAACCGATTGAATCCTCTTGAATACGAAACTCTGTCAGCCGCAGCGGGAACGCTGCGGCTGTTTTTTTGGTTCATCCGAGGATTTGGGGGGCTGAGTTGAAAAGAGCGGACATGCTGGTCACCACTGGAGTTGTGTTTAGACGGCACGACATTCCAGTGGGGAGCGCAACATGTCCGCCGCGGCATTGTAT
>Ga0114966_10000519_pt1 | contig 36755 bp, 36 predicted proteins | sample M_130207_XF_Meta_FD_87029 | JGI IMG/M metagenome (GOLD analysis project Ga0114966, IMG submission 87029) | Freshwater microbial communities from Lake Montjoie, Canada to study carbon cycling - M_130207_XF_MetaG | ecosystem: Environmental > Aquatic > Freshwater > Lake | place: Lake Montjoie... | reverse complement strand
GCCTTCCAGGACCTCAAGGTCCTTCTTTCCGAGGAGGACACGGACCGTTTGGACCGGTGGTTCCGGGAGCACCGCCTTGCAGCGAATGCCGGAGCCCAAGGCGAAGCGAAAGCCGGAGAAAATGCCGGAGCACAAGAAGACTACAATTATTTCAGGGCCGTCCATTTTGACCCCGCTCCAACCACCCAGCAACAAAAATACACGAGGCAAGGCGTATGGGACGTGGGAAGACTCCCGTTTCGAAAGAACGAGGGTCGTGTGTTTGTCGAGTTTAGGGGACTCCAAGGCCTCCTCAATCATTATGTAGGCGCGCAAAGAGGACCTAAATCCATCAAGGACGTGAGGTTGGGTGTCGAAAAAGAATTGATGGGATGAATTTATTTTTTTTTCCGTTAAAAAAAATATATATCGTCATCATGATAAGGCTGTGGAGACGTGCCGTTGTCACCTCTCTTTTTCCCTGTAAACATTGGGTTCATATGATGCTCCTTACGTCGAAAGTATCCCCATCACGAGAAATGGTATCGTTCCTTGAAGTTCGGTCCTCGTGTCCCACCGTCCACTCCGTCACCGGTCCCAAGTGTGCGCGCCTTCTCGGTGGCCGGCGATGGACACCCACGGTCGACTTGCCCTCCCACGTTTTCACACAGCACGGGTACACGGTTCCCTTGTGCTGTCGGGCCACGATGCAAGGCGCATGGGACGCGTTAAAGAACGCTCCCGCTCGTTAATTTTCTTTGGATTATTCCATTCCTTTTAACGCCCCGTCCATACCTTGATGGCGGGTACGTGGAATACCAACGATTTCGGTTTCTTTTTCATGTCGTCCAGCGTAAAACCCCATTTTATGGGGTAAGTATGGATGTTACCAAACAGGGACGGAGTTTCCAAAAGGTAGGAGCATTCCACGCTACAGACGAGGGCAAATACCCTCTCGATGCACTGGCGGTCGAAACGGTTTTTGATAAAGGGGAGAAGGAGCTTGAAAAGGCCATACTTGGTTTCCAAAAAATCAAGATAATCGAGGCGGATGATGGATTGGACACCAAAGCATCCAAACCACTTGTTCTTCTTTTCGTAAAGTTGGAGCAAGGGGTGGTGGTGTCGTAGTTTCCGCACAAACTGTTTTTCTTCTTTTGGGTACGCGGGAGGGTACGCGAAATGCCACAGGAAACTGACGGGCTTTTTCACGACGGGTAGCCTTTCCTGTAGAAAGACCGAGTCGTGCAGGATGACCGCTTGCGAAAACATCCTTGTCTTGTAAAAGTAGTAGTAGCCCAGCAATTCTCCCGATTGGGGAAATTCCGACTTTATAATTTTGCACTTGTACGGGGTAAAGTTACATGTGACCAACGATTGAATGCTATTGTCGTCGACGATGAGAACCCATTCGTTGGGATAAAATCGGCGGATGGAACGATAGGCCTCGATCCAGTATTCATTCGTCGATGGAGAATTCACGTGACGAACAATGATAAACCCCAACGACATTTCTTTTTTTTTCAAGGAAGAAAAAAAAAGAAAAGAAAAAAATGAAGGTTTGTCGGAGCGGGCATGAAACCTATTCATGTTAAAGATTATGGACGAACAACAAAAAGCATGTGTTGACGCGACCCTTCAGGGAAAAAATGTCTTCTTGACGGGGTCGGCGGGAACTGGCAAGTCCTTTACCATCCAGACAATGGAACAGGTTCTTCGAGAACAACAAAAAATAGTAAGCATCACCGCCATGACGGGGTGTGCCGCTATCCTCCTATCCCCGAAAGCGCGTACCCTCCATTCGTGGGCGGGTATCGGCCTCGGCAAGGAACCCGTAGAGGCCCTGGTGGTCCGTGTACGAAAAAATAAGCAGGCGGTCGAGAGGTGGAAATCCACGCATGTCTTGGTGGTCGACGAGGTGAGCATGCTCGGGCCGACCCTGTTTGAAAAGCTGGAGGAGGTGGCGAGAAAAGTCAGAAAATCCCAAGCCTTTTTTGGAGGGTTGACGGTCGTTCTCGCAGGGGATTTTTTTCAGCTTCCTCCTGTCGACGAACCCACGTTTTTGTTTCAGAGCCCCGTCTTTCGACGTGGGTTCAAGAAGGTTGTTCATCTACAAACCATTTACCGACAAAAAGAGGACAAGGAATGGTACCAGGTCCTCCAGCATATTCGGACCGGGCAGTTGACGGACACCGATGTCGCACTGCTCCAAAGTCGTCTGGTCCACAAGGCCTCGTCGATGGAAACACCGGCGACGGTGCTCTATCCCGTGAACCGCAAGGTGGATACGCTGAATGATACGGCGTTACTGCGCCTTGATAAACCCGTCCGCGAGTTCAAGGTCCGTGTCGTGCGCGGTTCCCTGGTCAAGGTACCGGACGTGGAGGCGGTGCGACAGCGGATGGGTGTTCCCTCGTCGGTCCGTCTGGCCGAGGGCGCTCACGTGATTCTGACGTGGAACATGGACCTGGAAAGGGGGCTCGTGAATGGGTCCCAGGGTATTGTCCGTGGTTTTTCATCGAGAAATTATCCGGTAGTGGATTTTCGTGGCGTCGGACAAGTCGAAGTAGAACCCATGGAGTACGTGGAGGATGGCGATGCGGACAAGGACCACAAGATTGCCTTTCACCAGTTTCCTCTTAAGCTGTCTTGGGCGTTGTCCATTCACAAGGTCCAGGGTCATAATTTGGACACGGCGCTCATGGACCTTGGGAGCGAGATTTTTGAGTGCGGGCAGGCGTATGTGGCGCTCTCGCGCATCAAGACGCTCGGCGGGGTATGGCTTTCGTCCCTGGACACGAAACGCATCGTGGCGGACCCCGCAGTCATCGAGTTTTATCAAAGTCTTTGAAAGGTATTTCCTATTTTTTTTAGATTTCGAAAACTAAAAAAAACATTTTTTTTATTACCTATTATTATAAAAAAGAATGACCAAGATACTGCTTTATGGAGGACGCGGATACATTGGACAAGCCATCACCCAGTACATAAAACTCTACCATCCTTCCATCCAAGTCATTATGGGAAAAAGTCGGTGTGAGGAGGAAGAAGCCGTCCGAAATGAAATTGTTGCCGAAAATCCGGACCGGGTCCTCTGTTGCATCGGACGGTCTTCGGGGAAAAACATTTATTCCACCTCTTACGTCGAAGACAAGCTGGATATTAATATACGAGATAATCTATATGCGCAAATGGTGCTTTTGAAATGTTGCCAGGAGTTGAATATCCATTTTACGCACGTAGGAGATGGATGTATTTTTTACGACAAAGACGATACCACGGTGTTTTTGGAAGAAGATACCCCCAACCTGACCTGTTCGGCCCATTCCATCGTGAAATCCTATACCGAAAAGTTGATTCGCCTTTTTTCCACTCATTACCTTCAATTGCGATTGCGGTACCCCATCTCCGGTGATTTTCATCCCAAGTGTTTGTTGAGCAAGCTCTTGTCCTACGACAAGGTGGTCAACAGAAGCACCTCGGTCACCGTTCTCCGCGATATTCTACCGGTCATGATGGATCTGGTGCTACAACAAAAAACAGGGACGTTTCATCTCGTCAACCCAGGCGTCGTCAATTTACTAGAATTGAAATGCCAGCTCAAAAATGTACTGGACCGTAACCAAATCGTCGAGGAATTTTCACAGGAAGATCATGATGCGACGCTTGGACAGCGTTCCCATGTTGTTCTAGACTCTTCTTCGCTTCACTCTTTGTACAACATCGAACATGTTCATTCGTCGCTACAACGTATCTTGACGGGTATGACGAAACAGTGTCAGCCCATCCGTCATTGTCTCTGCTGTTTGGGACCCAACCAACTCGCACTGAACCTTGGGTACCAGCCATTGGCGAATGAATTTCATCTACAGAGCGAGATTTGCGAAAACTTTCCTTTGGCGTTGATGGTCTGTCCCTCCTGCTTCCATTGCCAGCTCTCCCATGCCGTGGACCCGAGCATCCTCTTTCGTAATTACAAGTACGTGAGTGGTACCTCCCAAACCGGGCTGAACTATTTCCGAAAAAACGCCCAGTTTGTCCACGAGTACAAAAATTTGACCCATGGTGGGAAAGTCCTCGACATTGCCTGTAACGATGGTTCCCAGCTAGATTCCTTCAAGGAACTGGGATGGGAAACCTACGGGGTCGACCCCGCAGAAAACCTTTGCCCCATCGCTCGTGAAAAGGGTCATACCGTCGTTTGCGATTTCTGGAAGGACGAGGTAGCCTCCACATTACCCATCATGGATGTGATTACCGCACAAAACGTCTTTGCGCATACCCAGTACATCGATGCGTTCCTACAGAGTTGCAAGCGAATTATGAACGACAAGACCTCCCTCTTTATCCAGACCTCGCAAAAAAATATGATTTTGAACGGGGAGTTTGATACGACCTATCACGAGCATATTTCCTTTTTTTGTACGCGGTCCATGAAGACACTCGTGGAGAGAAATGGGTTGACACTGCACCGCGTCTTGGAATGCGATATTCACGGGGACAGCTACCTCTTTGAGATTGTTCTGGCCTCTGCTTCTTTACCTGTTGAATCCCAAAACAACGTCAAACAGCATCTGGAAGAGGAAACGACCAAAGGATTGTATTCTATGCTCACCTATGAAAAATTCGGGCTGAACGCGCGACGGTGTATGAACCACCTCATCTTGCAGATTGAGATTCATCGGAAAAATGGATTCAAATGCATCGGGTTTGGTGCGGCGGCCAAGGGTCAGACGGTGGTGTGCTTTGGGAACATCGACCTCGACTATATCATTGATGAAAATCCCCTGAAAATCGACACGTTTTCCCCCAAGCTGGATATCCCGATTGTGGCACCGTCGCATTTTAAGGAAGACCTCCATCCAAAGTTCCTGGTGGTGGTCCTGGCATGGAATTTTTCCAAGGAAATCACCGAGAAGATAAGGTCGCTACAGGGAACCAAGGAAGTAGTGATTATCGACCGCTATTTTCCCGAGTTGAGTTTTGTGTAAGAAAAGAAAATGTTGGGTAATGGAAAAAAGAAAAATATAAGAAACTTTGTAAATTTTTTTTTCTATTTTTAAAACAAAAATGGAAAATTACATCCAGCGAATTATTAAGGCCTACATTGAAAATATAAATGACTGGGAAGCCAGTCATAAAGATGCTTCGAGCATGTGGACGTTTTGGATTGAACCAAAGTATGAAAGCGTGATACAAGATATTATGACGCGAAACGAGGAAAAAGTGAGTTATCACCTCCAAAACCCACGCACAAATTTTCTCACTTTTGGGTTTGACAATCTTTTTTTAGACAGAGTAGAAGATAGTCGTGAAAGTCTTCCCTTTTTTTTCAATTTATGCCGTGCGATCGGTTTACTGCGAGTACCATGGCCTGAAAATCCAACCTATGCCACCATTCTTCAACAACAAGAAACGAATGCATCGGTGGAAGAATTGCTTTTACAATTAGATGATTATTTTGGTTTCAAGATTGATTTTCCCAATATCTTCAAGGATGAATTTGGATTTCCCACGAGTCGTGGATTGATGAATATACGCTCCGCTCATTCCCTCTATTTCGTTCACCGAATCAAAACGATATTAGGAGAAACGTTAAAGGGAGCGAAAATTCTAGAAATTGGTGGTGGGATGTGCAGGAATGTATATTATTTGAAAAAAATGGGCGTCGATACCGTCACGGTGATTGATATCCCCATTCCTCTCTTTGTCAGTTCTTACTGGCTTGGAAATACAGTAGGAAATGAATCCATGTGTCTTTACAAAGAAGCACCTCTGGAACAATCCAAGATTTTTATGTTACCTCCCCACCGTTATCAACCGTTGGGTACGAATGCAAAATATGACCTTATCGTTCAGTTTGACGGCTTGACGGAAATGGGACGTTCCAATGCTCAATCCTATATAGATAAATTTCCCGATATCGGAAATCGATTCTTTTCCATCAATCATGATGACAATCCGTATACGGTTCGGGATTTGTATAAAGCCAATCCACGGGTCCAGTTGCTGGAACGATTCCCCTCTTGGTACCGACCAGGATACATTGAAGAGTTGCTTTTGGCGAAGAATTAAAAAAAAAATAAAATATTATCCATAATTAAAATAAAAAAGTCCAGATGCCTGTTTTTATACCAAGCCCTCTTTATAGACATGAAAAGTCTGATCTTGTACATAAAGATTTACAAGCGAGTAAAATTGCATGCATTTATGTTTACTATCACCGACAGAATGAGCAAAAGAATGAAACGAATCTTATGTTTTTCATAAAATATGGTATGCAAAGCCAACATTGGCTTCCTTTAGACATTGACTACGTTTTCGTACTAAACAATGGAGCCTGTGAAGTAAACATTCCTTCCCGAGAAAACGTGTTTGTCATTCAAAGGGAAAGTAGTGGGGATGGAGGATCTGATTATGAAGGTTGGTTTGACGGCGTCCATTTCCTCCAAAACCATTACCAACAACCCATTTGGCAAATTTTTGATTATTTGTGTTTGCTCAATGTTTCAGCCATGGGACCCTTTATAGCACCCGACTTGTCGACACATTGGTTGTTTCCTTTTCATGCAAAGATGGTGGAAGACTCTGCGGTAGTTTGTAGCCCGTGTGGAGAGGTTCATACTGTCGAAAGTTTACGTCATCATATCAGTGTAGGGGAGGGATTGAAGCTAGGTCTTTGCTTTCATCTTCTGAAAATCACTAAAGACATTTACAACCTTCTTTTTCAACAACGTCATCAAATGTGTTGTATGACAAACAGTGTATATGGTCCAAAGGCCACTAAATACGACTGCATTATTACGGGTGAATATGCCTTACCCATGGCGCTGTCTCATTTTGATTATAAAATTACGTGTCTGTATGTGGATAAAGAGACACCGAATCGAAGAGTTCATTTTTACCAGCGTGATAATGAGCCTCTGAAAGATACGGTGTTTATTAAAAATGTATGGAGAACTACGGAAAGTTCCTATATGTCCGCTCCCATACTTTACGAATATTGCGTTCAATTTATGAAACGAGTTCTTGATATTACGAATCCGTTTGAGGAGGATAATGTAGAATATGACTATGAGAACGTGGAAAAGAAAAATGTGGCGATTGACACTATCGCCCACGTTTTTACCGATTTTGAATATACCAGTAAATTCTATACCAAGAGCGGGCGTGATAGTAACATGGTATACGGGTATGCCGAAGAATGGTTGTTGTGGCCTACACAACAGAAAAAAAATAACGCTTGCGTTATCTACGCTCATCATGATGTAGATAATTTGATGAGAGAGCATGTGATATCGTCATTGAAAATCCTTCTCGTGGCCGGGTACGATGTTTACCTTTATACGACGTGCCCCCAGATCAAGAATTATACGTTTTTTCCTTTTCCCGTTACTTACGTGGACGGAAAAGTCATGGACTGTAGAAGGAAAATATGGGAAGTTGGTTTAAAAGATTTCCAAAGAAATCCAAAATACGAGTGGATCATGTTACTTCACAGTGATGTCGTCGTGGGCATCCACGGTATTAAAAACTTCAAAAACACCATTCTCCAACAAAGACAATCTTGCAACGCATGGAAGCACTGGGACGATGATTTATCTCCTGTGGAATTCAGGTCACAATTGGTTCAAAATATTTTGTTGCAAAACCAAGTTGTTGATTACAAGATTATCTCTTCTGTTCCTAATGAAGCTAACGTAAACAACTTGTTGCAACAGTCTTTTATCTTTGCCTTTCCATGGCGAATAAGTTTGAGTACAATCCCTTTTCCTATGCGACCTGGTGTATTAAATTACTTGTTGAGGTATCTGTAAAAAATTTCTTAATGTCCAAGAGCTCTCTAAACGCGGTGGAATTTATCTAGCTCAACATAACAACATCTTTGAAAGAATTTCACAAAAAGTACCTATTGAATCAATAGAAATATCCCAAGATTGAATTGGTTTTTTTTTTCTTTTCTCAAAAGAAAATGAAATTTGAGGACTCGAGGGGGACCCTATTTTTTCCCATCAAGAAGGATATGAATTTTCAAGTCGTGGAAAGCACTGTCAGTGTCAACCGTCAATACGTCTTTCGAGGATTGCACGCAAATCCTTTCGACAAAAAAGTCACCTGTATCCACGGACGCGTCCTCGATATCATTGTAAACCTCGATCCTTTTCATGACAACTATTTGAAGCCCCAGTATTTTATGCTCGACCCAAGCTCCGAATTATTTCAGGTGGTGGTGCCTGCGAATCACGCCCATGGTTTCTTGTGCATGGAAGAAAATTCCATCCTCATCTACCATTTCAACGGACATTTTACTCCAGAAAATACAACGCATATTCATTACCGTGACCCGTTTCTGGGTATCACCCTACCCATTTCCCACAACCAACTCATTCTTTCCGAAAAAGACCAGCTAAAAAATTTTCACAAGCCCGTCGATTACCTGGTTTGGGGTGGAAGAGGATTTTTAGGTTCGCATCTCGTAGAGACGTTGAAAGAAAAGGGGAAACATTTTGTGGAATGCTCTCTCCGATTAGAGGACACCGAGAAGATTGCAGAAATTCTAGACTTTTATTCCCCACAGTATGTCATTAACGCGGCGGGGTTGACGGGTGTACCCAACATTTTTTGGTGCGACGACCACCCGGTACAAACGGTGGAAACCAATGTCACGTATCAAATGACCCTGGCCAAAATGTGCCACGACCGTAAGATTCATTTGACGGTGTTTGGGTCGGGAGGTATCTTTAAGAATGACGGCGAGTATGAGGAAGGTGACCGTGGTAACTTTACGGATAATTTTTATGCGCGCGCTCGCATCTTGTTGGAAGACATGATTTCCTTGTACCCCAACGTCCTCTATCTCCGGGTCAATTATCCGATGAGCAGTCACGCGTCCCCTAAAAATCTATTGACGAAACTGGTTGGATATTCCACTATTACCGATACCACATTATCGGTAACATGTGTAGACAATCTCTTCCCACTGTTGTTGGACATGGTCGAAAAAAGCGAAACAGGAATCTGTAATTTTGTGAATCCCGGTGTCATATCGTTGGAACACATCATGCGGTTGTATCAACAAAATCATAGCGACCATACCTTTGAAATGAATAAAGAGCCCTCCGCCAAGGCAAAGAGGTCGACCCCGCATTTACAAGTCCAAAAATTGCTTTCCTATTTTCCATTACCGGTAATGGACGCAGTGCGTCAGATAATTCAACGTTATCCGAAGGAGGAATAACTTGACTACATACCAGTTGGTATATCTTTTTTTTATGACGTGGTAAAAATCCCTTTGAAATGACACAGTGACCAAAAATTCACAATTCAGAAAATGAAGAAATCATTTTCAACGTTGGAATACGTGTTTAATTTCTTCGACACTGTTAAAATAATAATAAAAGATTTTTCCAGTATATCCGATTTCACCTCCATTTTGCTCCAGAAAGGGTATGAAATGATAACCTGGTGATTTCAAGCAGTGGACTTCTCGAATGACTTTTGGATCGTATAGACCGCTGAAAAACCATGTCCCGTTTTATTAAAGGTTGGTATCATACATACACATGGTTCGTCGTAAATAGTAGGAATTTGTTCCGTGTTTATAAAAGAAACGATGGAATGATAATCATTCACGATTTGTTCATAGGTTAGTTACATCTGTATAATAGTGGACATAGAGCATATGCAACCAGGGTTTACGGAATGAATTATTTTCCATGCATGTTTTTGTTTGTGAACGAATTATTCCTTATTTTTTCTATACGAGAGGGGCGAATGTACTCCTCCCATCGGATTTGTAAGACATTAAAATATTTTTTATATTTTGAAAGTAAAGACAAATGAAATATATCTACTTTCACATTTGCACATCTGGTCACTTTAAAATAGTTATTTCTCACATCATGCAATTCTTGGACCAATCAGGAATAATGACTGAAATCCAAGAATTGCGGTACGGTGTGATTGGCAATCATTTAGTAGAGGTTGAGAAAATCATGTCGTCCTATCCCAAGGCGAAGTTGCTCCAACAATCTCTAGACAAATCTTCCTATGAACGATTCACGCTTCATCGCCTTTTGGAAGATTGTCAGAAAATGACAGAACCAGCGCACATCCTCTACCTCCATTCCAAAGGGATTTCTCATCCGATGGAATTATACGAGAGCAAGATTAAAGGATGGACAGAATTAATGTTAACGGGGTTGTGCACCTATCGTTACTTGTGTTGGAAAGAACTTTCTCGAGGGGCTGATACCGTTGGTTCTTTGTACCTGGATTTAAAAGATGGAAAAAATTCTCCTCATTTCTCCGGAAACTTTTGGTGGGCAACCTCTACTCATATCGCCACACTCAAACCTATCGGTAAACGATACCACGATCCTGAAATGTGGATCATTGGCACCATTAAAAATGTCCGTTTCGTAAAAATTGATCAAATTTTAGAGCCTCCTCCGGTAGCGTACAATCCCTATCTTGCCAATTTTTCTTTTCCTTCTCTGCAAGAGTATAGAGGAGTCATTGTGTTTACCCCCAACCTACCTTTCCCACTCTATTCCCTTCCTCATTCTGAAATAAACCACATTAAAATTGGATTGTATAATTCTTGGGTCCCCTGCTGTATCCCATCCCCCGGTACACTAAAGCTTACTTTAGACGTTTTGAGGATCCAAACCGATCCTCATGTAAATAGCGTCAAAATTATTATCGTGACGATGAAATCAGGAAAAGAACACTATTTTAAAGAGGGAGAAAATGTCCACATTTATTGAGAATACAGAACACTACGTGTCTGTCGATTGTGCTTTCATGGGAAATTACCCCGTACGGGTCTATCGATTTTTGCAAAGCAGACGTCGCACCATCTATTTGAAAAAAGTAACCCGACGGGAGAATAATAAAAAAAAAAATTTTTTATTGTATGTATGTATGTATAATGGAATCATTACAACATAAAACATTTATTTATTTTCACATTTGTACGCTGAAAAGGTACAAGGAAGTCGTCCAGACAATCATGGACACCTTCTTGATTTCCGGGGTCTTGGAGGACGTTTCCGAGGTACGGTACGTGGTTCTTGGTGACGATGTGGAAGAGGCCCTAAATATCATGGAAACATATCCCAAAACGAGGTGTTTGTTTACCGACCCAGGTATGTCTGCCTATGAAAGAGCGACGCTTCACCGTCTCCGTGAAGACTGTACGGCCATGGAAGAACCCGCACATATTATGTACGTCCATTCCAAGGGCATCACCAAGCCACCATTGGTTCATGCAAGCATCCAACGGTGGACCGAGGCGATGCTCGATGGTCTGACGACGTACCGCCACCTCTGCTGGCGGGCACTGGACGAAGGGTGTAACGCCGTGGGTAGTTTTCTAACCAAAGGTTGTCAGCACTGGGAGACGAAAGAGTTGCTCCCTGACCATTTCTCGGGAAATTTCTGGTGGTCCACATCGACCCATATCGCCCGTCTCCCTCTTATCGGACCGGAGTACGTGGACCCCGAGATGTGGGTGACAGGGTCTCTCCAAAACTCTTTTTGTGTGGTGGCTATCGACAATCTATCGTTGCACCCGGATGGTGGTCTGTATTGGCACGCACCCACGCTGTCAGAGTACCGCGCCTCGATTGTTTTCGAGGGGCTTGCCCAAAAGGTGGTGCAGAACGCAAACACCGTCGAGATGGGTTTGGAGGACAAATGGTTCTTGGGAATCATCCCTTCACCGGGACCCCGCGTCTCGCTGTCGATGGCCACGCTGGGTATCAATCTCGACTCTCATCCTGGTGCCATCAAAATGGTCCGTATCACATTGATAACTGGTAACGTTCTCTACTTTTTGGAGAACGAGGTGGTGACTTGGAACTAGGACATTATGTACGGGTGGAACTAGAACTAGAATTACTATCGTAACACGAACCAAAGTTTTATAAACCTTATTCTATAGAAAAAAGGTTTATAAAAAACAGTCCCAAGGCAAATATAATTTTCTATTCTACATGGTCTTTTTGGACCGAGGCACAAACGTGCACATGCCGTCCCCGCACGCATTCCCGCTCGACTCAAAAATCATGGGGAACACGTCCATCATGAATTCCTTGCGTATCTTGCGGAGCTCCTGGCTACATTGGTGGGAATTTCCCGAGGGGTCCTCGTACCACATCTTTTGGATCGTTCGGATCTTTTCCGCGAGGCCCTGCAAGTTTTTGTGGTGGTGTTCCTTGTCCAGCGTCACCGCTTCTTCGCACAATCCTTCCAGCGCCAAAAAGTGCTTGATACAGCAGTCGGTGCACCGTTTCTTGTCGTGCGACAGGTGGTCTTCCAGCAAAATAGACTGCTTGCAGATCTCCCGCAGATTAAAACGACAGTCGAGCACCGGCAGGAGGTTGTCTTCCTCTTTGCTGGCGTCGCTGGTGTCGCTGGGATACGTGTTGTTCAACGGCACAGGTGTGGGTGTCGTTGGCATAGGTGTCGTTGATACCAAGGAAATCGGAGTTCTTCTGGGTGTGGGTGGTGGAGTCGGCGAGACCATCGGTTGGTAATACTCGCGGTTGTGGATGACGGGCTCCTCGTACATGGAAAAGGCGGGGCCGGGGATGGGCAGAGAGGGACACGGGTATTTTTGGTCATCCGTCAGGGCAGGTGTATTGGGCGTGTTCTGAAATAACCTGGCGTACATTGAAAAAAACGATTTAAATATTTTTTTTTTACTATAAAGATTATAAAATTTTAAATTCCATGGATTTTTGTTCCGATATGTATGAGGGATTAGGCTTTTTTGGTGGGTACCCTAGCAAAGAAGAGTTTGATGAATTAATACGTGCCAAGGTGACGGCGTTTGTCGACCTGACGACCGACCGTGAAAAAAGAAATTTACCTTTTGTGTATACGTCGTCGGTACCGGCCGGTGCCACCTACCTGAATTTTCCCATCCTCGATAACCATGCCCCCAAGAACCGGAAGTTGTTCCTGGACCTTGTGTACCACGTCGCACACCGTCTCCGCAAACGGGAAAAGGTATACATCCACTGCCGGGGAGGACACGGTCGTTCCGGTATCCTTGTGGCTTCTTTATTATGCTATCTTCGGAATATCCAGCCCTACCAGGCTATCCAGAGGACCACCCTGTACCATTCCCGACGACCCAACCTGAAACCGAAATGGAAGGACACTACGTGCCCGCAGATGTACCGCCAGCAAAAATTTATTATGGATCTCTTCCAGCCAGTGCTCGTGTCGTACCACGATTACCACCGTTTCATGGAAAAGGACCCGCAGAAACTCATCCAGTATATTGGCCTGCGACCGGTATGCACGGACGCGTCGACCCCCGTCATTAGCGAGCTCGTCTACTATATCCGCCAGGCGGTCAACCACCCCGGATTAAGTGTAAAGGCGTGACCTACCTGTCAATCTCAAAATAGTAGTCGACGAGTTCGAACGCGTTTTCCAAAAAGAAGTAAAAAAATCCGTAATTGACGTTGAGGATGTGTATCCGGCTGTTCCTTCCAAGGTTGATATCGATGGCTTCTTTTAGGGAATGTCCTTCCGTGCACACGTCCATGGTGCACAATGCGCACTCGTTGGTATCGTACAGGTAGACAATGAAATGTTGGGGGGATAACGAAATTTCAAAAATGTCTTTCAAACAACCATTCATTTGCTGTTTGAAATAAGGAAAGCTGTCCATGTCGTACCGTACATTGTTGACCACATTGTTGGTTGTTTTATGCAACAGGTCAATCACGTAATTTCGATTCGAAAAATCGTCCAAGGTCAGGGTGACCAGACTCGGATTATCACCGTTAAAGGTAACTCTACCTACAAAAGGATGGTGATGGATACGCTTCGCATACTCCTCCAAGATACTGGATGGCAACGCCTCGGAAAACAAGAGGTATATTTTCATATGGGGTTTCCTCACAAGATGGGTAAACGAGAGGGGTCGAGAGAGGGAGGGAGAGCACACGGCCATGTAGAAATGTTTGAACCCAATATGGATGTTCGGGGAAACGGTGTGGAGACGTTTCCCGACGCAAAGAACAGAGCTTTGCTCCATGGAGGAAATACGACCGGGGTCAAAAAACGCGTGCGTATCGACCAGGAAACAGTGTTGTGGAGGAGCCGATTGGATAAAGGTACCGAGACGCACCGTACGAAATTTGGAAAGTAAAATATGCTTGAGAGGAAGAATGCCCTCTGTCAGTTTTACCCACGAATCGGGCCGGAGAATATAACTATAAAAACAAAAAATCTGGTACACGTGAACGGGGAAAGGGAGGTTTTCATGCATCGTGGTCCCGTGCATATAGAACGACAACAACACCTTGTATTCCTCCACGGTGAAACCGTTTTCCAGCATCCACGTGGAGAAATAGATCGAGCAGAGAGCAGGGTCCGCGTAGATCTTGCTCTTTGTCTCCAGGGAAGTGAACCACTCATAATCCTCAAACATCTCCTCGGGGTTTTCTATACCCAACGCCTCGCCTACTTTCCGTATGACACGGCGGAAAAGACCGAGGTCTACATCGTCCGTATCCAGTTGCCCTTCTGTGTAAGGGATGGTCGGAAGCCCGTAGCGTGTAATGAGGGCGTAGCTCTTTGGGGTCACGTAGGGATTGACGCGGTACGCCGTCGATTCAATCACCGCAAAAGAGTCTCCCGCCATGCGTTTCGAAGAATGCACCGACGATTCTTCGCCACCAAAGAATCCCTGGTCAATCAAAAGAATGGAGTCGTTTGGAAACGTTTCCGAAAGACGGTGGACAAGGTAGGCGCCCGTCATCCCGCCTCCAACCACGACATGGTCAAACGATGTCGTGGTAAAGGCGGGGAGGTTTTGGTTTTCGACAGGTGTAACAGTCTTTGGAGTTTGAGAAAGGAGAGTCGAGCCAGATTCCAGGATGACGGAGGGGCATTCCTCAAAGTGCCTGAAATAACCAAACATGGCCATGGTATTTTCGAGGACAATCACATGCGGAATCTCTTCATACCGGATATAGAACGACCCGTTGTCGTCAATCCCTCCCTCGGTCCCAAAGGAATTGATACAGATGAGGTACCCCTTTACGGGGTCGGACCCCACGATGAGAATCGAATGGTAGAATGGCAACATCGTGGGTCTAGGACTGTCTCCGTCCAACAACCCGGGGGTGTGGAGATATCCTGTCTCTTTCTCAATGTATTGTTCCTCCCATCGACGCACCGTGCAGAGCCATAAACATCCAGAAAGGAGCTGTACAGAAATTTCTTTGAGAATGTCGGTGAGGGGCATCGACGGGTCGAGGACAGACTGGATACTCGTATGGAAAGGATAGTCGCGCCCGAATCGGTAGCATTCCTCGGACGGCATTTCTTTAAATTTGGAGACATTGTACGGCCAGAGGGATTCGGGACAAACCCCGTATTCAGAAAGGGCTTGAATAGCCTCTTTCTCGTAACTGCCCGTGTCATGGTCCACGTCCCCCATCAGACAGCGGGTGTTGTAGTAAAGGAAAAGCCGGGAGGGAATAAAGGCATTGTACTTTTGTCGTTTCATGAAAAAATAGAGAAGCAAACAAATGGCGTTGGAAGTGCATGACCCGATGGAGAATTGATTAAACACAAAATCGAATTCAGGACGGTAGTCGATGAGAATGAAAAGTGGGTGGATGATTTTTTTTTCCATTTTTTTTCTTTTTTCTAGTCTATAATAGAGAATAAAAATTGTTTTTTTCATCATGGCCCAGACCTCGTCATCTTACAGTCTTCTTCCCATTAACATTGTGATTGAGCTCATTTCTTCCCTGGAAGACCTTCAACTCTCCCTGTTTTTCAAGACCGCCCAGCTTCAACTAAACGGACCCACGGACACCACCCTGTCGTTGTGCACCATTTTTAGACATAATGATAACTGGATGCGGTACATTATCGCGGTGACGAATGAAGTCACGTCTTTGTCGTCCATGACACCGTCTGTCCAATTCATTGCGGTCAACTACGGCGCGGACGGTACGCTATTACAGTCGTATCTAATGTCGAATGTCGTCCAGGTTCCTGTGACGGTGATAAGGTCGGAAATTCAGGTGTACTGGAGGAGTCAGTTTTTCAGCATGAATTTCAGCATCCCTCAACTGGACCGTCTCCGTGAGATTAAACAGTCGTTGACCAACGTCTTTGTTTACCCCACGCTGACCTATGTTCTGTTTGGTAAGCTGGTCTTTAATTTTTCATTCATTGAACAGTTCTATGCCGTGACGTATATCGGGGAAATGGAGTATCAGAAACTGAAAGTGCTCCCGCTGACTTATTTTGATTGGCTGGATGGAATCCTTTGCGGTAAAATAGATAGCCAGCTGTTTTTCTGTTGGAGCAACTTGTTTTTTGCGATTACGAATCAGTTCCCCGATATCTATTACCTTGGTACTTCGAGCAAGCTAAAAGTCCTTATTGGAGGGTATGATAATTACATGATTACCAACCGAACCGTACAAACTGACTCTATTCTTATTAAGGCGACGTATGCCCACAAGCTTTCCGTTCAGAGCAATGAAATTTTGGGGAGCATTGTAAGCTACACGACGCTGAAAGAATTTATTCCGATAACCGGTTCGACGCTGTACATCCTTTCTTTTTCCAATGTGATTTTGAAAGGGTATCAAACAAAATACGCCGTGATTGGAACGACTACGTTTACCGACACTAATTTCCCTATTGAAACCTTTCCCGCGACCGTTGTTTTCACGCAAACCAAGGACCCTTCCTTTAATTCGTTTGGGACCGTGTTTGTCATCTACTACAAATACGACGTAGCCACGAAAACCCTCCTGGTGTACGAACCTGGATTCATGGATTATCTGATGTACCAAAACGGCAACGTGATCCTGTCTGACCTTATTCCTTATTCTTTGGACGAAAAATACAAGTTCAACCCAGTAGCAAACGACACGACGGAATTCATTAACCGTCCGAATCGTAAACTGCTGACAAAACCCACCAATAATTCGTATGTACCCTCGTTTGCAAACGCCATGATGAGGATGAAATCACCCCATGCCGCCAAAAAAGGTCTAACAGTAGAAGAAGCCGCCACGTTTGGATGTCACCCTAGGGAAGCGGAAGCTGCCGCAGCTGCCGCGTTTGGGTATCGTCCCAGGGAAGCGGAAGCCGCCGCCGCGTTTGGATGTTACCCTAGGGAAGCGGAAGCCGCTGCCGCGTTTGGGTATCGTCCCATGGGTACCAAACCCCCCTTTACTTCCGCTTCGGCCAGTACCCTTGGTATCCAACGAAAACAAAAACTGGTCGAACAAGGTATCGAGACCACGAAATAAATGGTAAACGTCTGTCTTACCTAGATTAAAAATCGACTTTTTTTTTTTAATACTTGTCGGCATCTATCTCAAAAAGCTCTATTATTTTATGTTATTTCCCCACAAGAGGAACTTGTTTCCCTGGGTTGTCATAAATGTTTTGATTGATGGAAAACAGAGTGCTTGAAATACATACGGGACAATGGAACTCATAAGTAAACACGATGCAATTGGGAACGGTACAGTCGGGTCCAAAGGTTATGGGCGTATGGATGTTGACAAAACAACCCATTTTTCCCGTAACCGATAGATGGATTCCATTTAGCGTGTAGATCTTTCCGTTGATGGATGCGGTCCCGGTAATGGGAAACTTTTCAAAATCAATCAGGTACGACGTGGTACCTGTAAACACAAACACCATTTCCATTCGATCGATTTTTTTGTGGGTCGAAAGAAAAAACCCAGAATAATTCATACTCCACACTCTGTACAGTGGCTTGTTGGTGGGTATCAGGACCACGTTCATCCATCGGATGTCCATTGTGGAAGAAAACGTTTCAAAATCAATGAGACAAATCGTAGAGTTTTCAGGCGGTATGCTCATATCAAAAGGAAATTTTTTGATAGGAGGGGAAAAAAAATTAAAAAAAAAAAGTCGTTAGGTTGTGTTCCCACGACTCAAAATCTTGTTATGTATGTACAGTGGGGTTTTCGTCGAAACTTCCAGAATGACGTACAGACCATCTTTGTGTGAATTTTTTTTTTTGTCCCCAAGAATAAAAAATAAAAAATGGAAATGACAATCATTGGAAAAAACAAGGACTGTCCCGTCGCTGGGTACCAAATATCGTACACTGTCGACAAGAATATAAGTGATGATGGAATCACGTTTTCGTGGGATTCGGTCAACAAATTTCTTACGATTTCGGCGTTGAAAGGAGACCCGGCCTTTGAGATCATAACGGATGGTTTTAAAAATAACCAGTGGTTGTATATTGCCAATACCACGTCGAACCCCATCACAAATATGTGGCTTCGAGGAAAAAATCATTCGCATTGCTCGCCGTGTGGAAACGTGTCGGCCAATGCGTGGTACCAGTGTCAATATATTGATTCAGGGAATAACCACATGTGGAGTGGTCTTGACTTTATACGCCCTTACGCTGTGTACGTATGTAATTCCTCCAACGAGTGTGTAAGTACTACAGACCCACCTAGTGATAAATACTACAACACAGAGGAAGAGTGCAAGGCCACGTGTACACCTCCCCCTACCACGACACCGTCACCTACCACGACACCGTCACCTACCACGACACCGTCACCTACTTCAACACCGTCACCTACCACGACACCAGAAAAAAAATATCAAAATGTATGGTGGATTGGACTCGTCGTGGCCGTTCTCCTCCTTTTTATTATTATAATAGTGATGTTGATGCTCCGTCGCAAAAAGAAAAATAAACAGCGAAATCAGAAAAAGTAGAATGCAAAATATTTTTTTATGATGGATAAAATGAGCTGTGCTCTTACCAATCAGAACCTTGCGGTGTACCTTCAGGGTGTTTCGGTCGAAACCTCTGGAATGACGTACAATTACCTGACCACGGCATCGATGCCGTCTTCCTTGTCCGCCAGAAGGGTGTGGCGATTCGAGGCCCAAGGAACAATAGAGACATTTCCTGCCCATCTTATCCTAAATTATACCCAGGCCCATGAAAATTGTCCCTCCTACAACATTACGTTTGAGGGTGCCCTGAATGGTGTACTGATAATAAACAACCAGGTTTTTTCGGCCAACAAGTACATGACCTATTCCACACCGAGTCTGTATACTATCGTCTTTTCGATTTCTCTTCCGAAAAGTATAAGGAGATGCTATACAGGTCCTCACCCCTATTATTTTTCTGTCTGTATCAATGATGCAGCGACGACGACGATCTGTTGTGACCCGTTGACCGTGCTTGTTCCTGATTATATTGGTACCTATAGTAATCAAATCGTATCCTGTTTGACATGGTCCTACAATGGAAAAGCCACCCTTTCCATAAACTCTGGAAGAACCGACGTGTCGGGGAACACGCTCGTGGTGGCCGTGGGAAATCTGCAGACGACGGAAGGCAATACCAACGTCTTGTACATCGACTTTGGAAGCGGAAGCACGGGTGTTCTGGATTCTTTGCAACTTTATAATTACGACACCACAGTCTGCTCCGGTACCCGTTGTACAACGCAGTGTGTGTGCTCGGGCACGCCATGCGCCTCGTTCTCGGGAGTGGATGTGGCCTATGACTACCAATGTACCTACGCGTACAACGATTCCTCGGGAGGATGGTATTGGTATTTGCAGACGCTACGGCTCGAGGTGTTGTTGGACAGCTCGGGGTTCGTGTCGCCTTGCCCTTTTTCGGACACTTCTCCCGCGTCCCCTTTTACGTCGTCCGAAAGTTGTGACCAGAGGGTCCTCCTCAACTACGCGAATTGGCAATGGTACTTTACGCTAGATACGGCGGAAAATTTTTTTGGGTACGTGGATTGTTCGATATGCCCAAAATACGACAATTCTCCGACAGAAGTCATTCGTATCTATCTGCAAACCATCACACCATTCCTCAATTTCCCCAACGTGGTCAGCGTGTACCTGAACTGGGGGTCGGTGACGTCTCCGTCCCTGTATTATATTGTGAAAATGATTATCGAGAATAATACAAACTACACCCAGTCGTACGAACTGTATGCCTATGTGGTCGGGACGACGTCGCCTTTTTCCACGTCTTTTTTTGACGTGGTCGCCAACAGCCAGTACGAGATTGCCTATATCAACACCAATCCGATAACACTAGACACTTCGGGGAATTGTGTCGCCCCCATCGAGGACACGTTCCAGTGTTACGTGGTGGACAACAGCGGGGTCGTCGTGTACACCTGTTCCAGTCCCAATACCCCGTTCTGCCCCTCTTCCGCAGAAAAAACGATTTAAGAATATAATGTTTGCTATCGAAAAAAAATGAATTTCTACCTGATTCCCTTCTGGACCGTGTTTTCCGTCAGTCTGACCGTGGTGTGTCTTCTCATCTGGTTGTCCGTGGTGAAATCGAGGGACAATCAGCGAATCGAGGTGGGGGCGGTGGGTGTCCGTTGGATGGTGGAACAGTACCTGGACCGGGCACTCCAGAAAACCGTGTTTCACATGATTCGGTACGAGACACTGCCCGTAAAAAAAGGCATGGACCTCCGCTTGTCAATAGCCCGAGAAAAATTTTTGGAGACGCATACGCCATTACTGACGACGAATCTCGTCAAGTTTCCACGCGGGAAGCAGGTGGTGAACGAGTTGTACCGCGAACTGTCTTCCTCGACTGGATTTGATAATACCAATCTTTTTCTGTTGCCAGACGTGCTCGTACACCTCTCCGGGAACACGTTTTACCATGATTTGCTGGTTCATGGGGCCAACGTGGTGACGAATGACAGCGCGCTCTTTCACGACTATAATAACGATGATTCCAAGCAGTACCTGGCCGCTCTCCTGACGCACAAGCGGGGGGTGGAAGTGGAACCGGAACCCGAGGACACGAGTAGCAGTAATAAGAATACGGTTTCGTATGAGGATTGAATAAAGTGTAAAAAAAAAATGACGCTTCCAAAATTTCCCCCACCCTTTTGAAGTAGTAACAATGCAAACTATTTTGCTCCTATTGGAAATACGTGCGTTACAGCCGTGGGTTGGTGTGGACGACCTGTGTCGTTTGGGCCTTGTGAGCAAGGCGCTATGCCACCACATTCACCAACCGGAATTCTGGAGTCAAGAACTGTGTCACATTATGAAAAGGGTCCCGCAAAATACCACGCTCCTCTCCAAGGAGCCTTTGCGGGGAGAGCACGTGTTTTATTCGTATGTAGGGCAGGAGAATGCGTGGGAATGTTTCCAGAGAGGCCGTATCAAGATGAATTTGTCGTGCCTCGATTTTGAACGAAAGTGGCCACAGACAATGTGGCAACGGTTCATGGCGTACACGGGGTTGGGATGGCGAGAAGAACCGCCCGTGTCCTGTTTTTACGCGTCCGACAAGTGTGTGAAGCGCGTCACGGATTGTTATTACTTTGAGGTTACCCTCCTTGATGTCCCTTTGAAGGGGCCAGAGGGTATAGAGGAGGACCCCAGGCCGGCGTTGAGCGTAGGTCTCTGTACGGACGCGCCCACGCTTTTTGAAAATGAATGGCTCATCGGGTGGACGACCGAATCCGTCGGTTTTCATACGGACGACAAGACGATACGTAAAAACAACCGCGTGTTGCGAAAATTCGAGGGGCCTCCTTTCCGGGAGGGTGACGTGATGGGTTGTGGATGGCAAAAGTACCTCGGGGTATGGATGATATTTTTTACACAGAACGGCCACTTGGTGTTTCGCCGACCGACGCGATTCGGTGTCGACTCGGTCATGGCAGCCGTGGTGTATGACGCGGACGCGGGGTTCCGATTCGACACGAATTTTGGTGCAACACCCTTCCGATATTCGCTTAAAAACTGATGTACCGGAATAGAAATTTTGGTGTAGAAAAAAAAAGAATGTTCCCGCTATTCGACACGCTCTACCAGGAAACGGAGTCTATCCAGGCACCGCTCCAGTACGAGGAAAAATTAGAGCTGTGCAACAAGATTAAGGATTTGGACCAGGAAGGATTCAACCTCGTGTACGCCATTATCCGTAGTTTTTACTTGTCCAAAGAAAACGGCAACTACGATTTCGTGCCGTACAGCCCCAAGGTGAACAAGACCGGTTACAAATTTGACACGACCTATTTCCCACCACGCCTTTTAATCATCATTCGTCATTTTGTGACCCTTCATCTGAACAAGCTCAAGGAGGAAACGGAGCGTCCCACGCTTTAAGAAAAAAGCGAAAGGATGTCCTCGTACGTGATCACATTGCGGGAGTAGGACATGGGGAAGGGTTGATGGGTCATGGTGGTTTGTTGGAGTCGAGACGTCCGTCCCCCGATACATGAATTCAAGAGTACGTTGACGATCGAGGGAGGCAATTGGTGGAGGAATCGTCCCAAGAGGGCGCAAATATCGACGCCTTGTCGGTGTTCCTGCACAAATCCAAGGAGGTCATGACACGAGGCGGTCGTTAGTGCTGTCCGCATCTGTTGGAGCATGACGGGGTCGCCCAGCATCTGGTCGATGCATCGTTGAAAACTGTGGTAGCGACAAAACAAGATGGAATCAAGAACGAGACTGGATAAACCGAAATCGATAAGCACCATTTCCCCATTCCTCACCTTGATGTTACGAAAGATGAGGTCGCCGTGGATGAACGAATACTCGTGGTACAATTGTTTCATGGAGTGGAGAAAAGGGACCCACAAGGATTTCATGTCTTGGAAAACAAAAGGTGTTGGGGGGTAGGGAGCTCCCTCTATTTTTTCCATGACGACCACAGATACCCACGTTCCGTCCTTGAGCTGTCCAAATTTATAGTCATAGACCTTGGGAATCATTCCTGGTAACACGGGATGAAGGGTTTCCATGACGAGCGCCTCGATCAGAAAACTCTCCTTGAGGTAAAAAAAGCCATTTCCTTTCTGGTACAACGAGTCGTTGTTGTGCGGGGAAGGTACCGCAAACAATGTTTCTCGCTTACACAATCGGTGGTTGGATAGCAAGAAAACATCCGACGACCCGCCCTGGGCCCAGGGTGTGGTCTGATGCTCATAGTATTGTTCTATCGTCGAGGTGTGGAACGAGTTCCATAACCGCTTGTTTTGTAATAACAAGGTGTGTAGTTTCATTCCTCACAATAATTTTTTTTTTATACCCAATAAAAAAAAAAAGATGTCTCCCGGATTTCGTTCCGTGCATAAACTCGACACTAAATCGCCCATCCACTCCACTCTTTTTCCCGGGGAAGTCCTGCATTATTTAAATGAGTACGATGAAACAGGATTATTTGTTCGTGTACCATCAAGAAAGATTGGCAGGGTCCACATCCCCTTTGGATATGTCATGACCACTTGGTACCATAAACCGTATACAATTGTTCCCAATGAAGTCGATGTGGAGACATCCACCTCTTTTTTACCGAAACAACAACACGAGCAAAAGAGTACTCGAAGAACGAGGTCGGTGGTCACCCAGAAAGAAAGTAAGAGGAACGGGTTGGAAGAGTTGTTGGTTAAACTCCACATCACCAAAGATTCCAAGGAAGCGCTTCAGAAGATGGGTCGGGTGGAAGAATTTTTGGGCAAACCTTTTCCTCCCCATCCACTGGACGCGTTGAAAGTATTTCTTGAGAATAATTATTTTTTGGGCAACAACGAGCCCGACCCCTTTTCAAAAGGTGCGAGTGCAACCCCAAAACAACAAGAATATGAACCCCCGGTGCTTCATCTATCTCCCTCCGTCGCGTTGAAAGACCGGGTTTTTTGTACCAATAACGAACAAGAGTATAAGGCCTGTCTCGCCTATTTACAATCCAAGATTCGTTTGGACACAGAAAAGGTGTTTCTTCCACAAGAGGAGGAGGACCGAAGGACGTCGCCACGGCGTGTGGACCTAAAGTATGTGGTTTGCATTCCGACCGTCATCACCAAAGAGGAGGAGGAAGGGCGTCGAAGTACGTTGCGTTGGAATATCCAGAATTATTTGAACATGGGGGCGTCCAAGATTGTTTTGTTTTTCAGGGAAACAGAAGAAAAAACAAGGGAATACCTACGCTCCAATTTTAGCTATGCCTATCCTCTTTATTTTGTGACCTATGAGCATCGTGGAAAATCCCATGTCGGATGGGCGCGACGAGCTATTGCACTATACCTCATGGCGTCAGTGGAGAGGTCTCCAAAACAAAATGTAATGATTGCGGACGACCGACGGATGTTAAAAATTGCGGATATGTATGGGGAACATAATGCGGCTCAAGGTAAAAACTTGCTGAAAGATGCGTTGAAAAAAGCACAATCCGAAACATGTTTTTTGTCGTTTTTCAAGAATTCCATGATGAGTCATGCGAGCATCCGTCAGGATTTTATAGATACTAAATTCGTGACCCAGATATACCTTGGAACGGTACAGAATTTCAAGGATTTTTATACATGCGCTTTTCGGTCCAATGTGTTGGAAGCCTGTTTTGCACGTTTGTTGGAAGACTATGCATTTAATCAGCTTGCGTACCACTTTAGTTTTGATTTATTGGTTTACACCCGATTACAGATTACTACACGGAAAGTTCCCAGCATCGCTCGACGACATCTAACGTCACAACAAATTTCCGAGTTATTCCGTCAAGGAGCCCAACAGAGTTTATTAAAGGCAATCCAGATAGTGACACAAAAAAGACCGGACGGTAAATACATGATTACATTTGGAAAAAATTATTCCATTGTGGGGCCTAAAGATTCGTATTGGGAAAATACGATAAACATCATCAAGGCTACACAACAGGTGAAGAAACGGCTACTGTCGTAGCGCTATTGTCGTAGCGCTATTGTCGTAGCGCTATTGTCGTAGCGCTAGTGTCGTAGCCACATGGACAAAATGTTTTCCACTTTTTTTTATTTGCATGAATAAATAAATGTCGGATATTTTTCATCGGTTTTTTCAGCAACATCGTGGGATTGTCGTGGGGCACGTGATGTTGACGCTTATTACATTTCCTCTCGAAATCCTGTTGCTTTCCTACATCTCGGGACTGATTTTTCAGAGAATCAAGGAAAAGCGATACCAGGCGTTTTACGCCGTGCTCGTCGGTTTTTTCTTTGCGTTTCTGCTCATCCAGTTTTTTCATTTCTCACAGGACTATATGAGCAGTCTCATTATCCCGCGTCTCGATACATTTACACGCACCGAGTTGCTTCACGTCATGCTGAACCACCGGTTCGAGGAGGACGAGCTCAAGCTGGGCGAGCTGATGCATCGCATGAGCAAAACACCGGGTCATCTCTACAAACATTACTCCAACTCGGTCAACTATCTGGTTCCACTATGTTTCTCGGCCGTTTTCTTTGCGGGCTACCTCTTTTGGATCCACTGGAAGATGGGCCTTCTTGTATCCTGTGTGTTTATCGTACTGTTTGTGGTGTACTTTTGGGTCTTCAGCGTCTTGTGTCGTGACGCCGGCTCACGCCTGGACATGGAATACGGGCTCATGGACGGGTACGAGGACACCATCGCCAATTGGGAAAGCATCCGGTTGACGAGTAGGAGGGAAGAAGAAAAAAAGAGGATGGCGGAAGAGAGCCGTGAGTTTGAGGTCAAACAGCAACAAGACATTCATCGTGTCAATTTGTTAAAAATTAGTTCCATCGTGGCGTTTAACCTCCTCATGCTCGTTCTTTTGGGTCTGGGGATCTACTTGTGCACCAAGGAAAAACTGTTTCCCTACTGGAAGCTCATCATCCTCATCACGGCCATCCTGCTCATGTCCAAGACCATGACGAGTCTCCTCGTGAAATCGTCGGACAGCATCTACCACGCGGGCTCGGTGCAACAGCTCAAGGATTTCATGGCCCGTTTTCATCGGGACCCCGTGGACTCGGCCTCTCTACAACACCCTCCGAGTCCCATCGAGAATCACGAGATTGTGTTTGACCATGTCTCCTTTGCGTATTCCCCGACGGGGAGCCCCATCCTTCAAGACATCAATTTGCGAATTACTTTTCCCACGAGCGTTTTAATCCTCGGTTCCATCGGTTCGGGCAAATCCACCCTCCTCAAGATGCTCATGGGGTACTACAAGCCCACCGCCGGTACGGTGACCGTGGATGGCATTTCCGTGGAAAAGTACCCCTCGGCGTATCTTTTACAGCACATCACGTACATGAACCAGAACGTGATGCTTTTTAATCGCACCCTGCTGGAAAACATTTTTTACGGACAATCCCCGCGTCGAGACCTCCTGGAACCGTTTCGAGACGCGGTACCAAAACGGATTATGGACAATCTTGACATGCCCGCAGGAAAACAGGGAAACATGTTGAGCGGGGGAGAACGACAGATTGTGTTGCTACTGCGCACGTTTTTCAAGCCCAATCCCGTGGTATTGCTGGACGAACCGACGGCCAACCTGGACCCGCAGTCCAAGAAAAGCGTCGAAAACATTATCCAACTCATGATGGAACACAAAACCGTGATATGCATCACACACGACCCCGGAATGATTCCGCTTTTCCAACACGTCTATCAACTGCAAGACGGAAAGCTCCAACCGCTTCCTACGGATATTCCTGCTACGAATAGCCTTCCGACGTACACCCACCGTCCTGGGTCACCCTAATTTTTTTTACTCAACCTGAAAAAAAATTATTTAAACAGTGTTTTCACTGAAAAAAAAAATGGCGGATTTATTAGAACAATTACCCACGGACCGTATCCCTCCTACCCAGGAAGAAAAGGATATGCTGTCGTGGCTTTACCTTGACCCACGGGAATCTATCCGTGAAACGACCACCAAGATGGCCTTGGAGATGCGGACCGTGTTTTGGGTCGGTGTTGTATTTTTTCTTCTCTCGCTTCCCCAATCGGACGCTCTTCTTCACTCCTTTGTTCCGATGACGAAAGAAAATACACTGCTAACATGTGCGGCCAAGACGGTCTTGTTTGTTCTGATTGCGTGGGTGCTTCTCAACGCCTCCTATCTATGGAGAAAATAATCACTACTTTATTTAAACAATGGGGGCAAAGGGAACGTCGAGGACGGCGATGGCGTTGTGGAGGGGGGTCGATGTCTCCACGATGCGGATGGTGACGCGGTAGCTGATGTGGAGCTTGGTAATGGTAGGGTCCGACGTCGCGTTCACGGGCAGGGCAGCGGCAATAAAGAGCCTGTTTCCGCTGATGTAGTAAAACGTGGTGGCGCTACCGTATACGAGGTCGCCACAGGACGCGGAACACAGGCCAAAGGGCACCGCGTTGTCGAGGCAGACGTTGATGGTGCTGTCATCACTGCAGGTCTTGCCGTTGGTGTTGATGGAAATGAAACCAGACAGGGTATTGAAGTTGCCCGCGGCGTCGCCGACATAGCACGTGTCTGTGGAGTTGCCTGTGAGGTTGGCGGGTTGAACGTAGGCGGGGAAGTTGATGGTGGCGGGGTTGAGCTTGTTGAGGTTCAGGGCGAGGTACACGTACTTGCCGACGGCGCTGGTGCTGGCCCAGAAGAGCTGGCCCGTGTAGTCGTATTGGTACTCGAGACCGGCAATGTCCTTGGCGACATCTACGTAGGGTCCGACAAACACCTTGAGGGCGCTGGAGGTCTGCTCGGTGCTGGTGTAGCTGCTGACCTCGCTCCATTTGGGGACCGTATAGGTCACAGAGGGAGTGGTGTTGGTTTTTAGGGTGTACCCATTGCCGCTATCGACGACGGGCCTGCTGTTGAAGGAGAGGGGCGACTGCACCTCACGGATGGTGATGTTACGAAGCTGGTTCTGGAGGTAAAAGGGGTTGGGCTGGACACGACCGAAAAAGTTGTTCCAGGGCAGGGAGTACTGGGGCCACAGGTAGTTAAGCTGGAGTTCCCTCACAACGAGGGGGGTGGTTCCGATGGCTGACATTTTATTACTACGATTCCTTCTCTATCCTAGTCCAAGATTTTAATTTTTTTTTAAGAAAAAATTCTTTCCATGAAAACCAGTCGTTGCCATATTTCGTGAAAATATCCCAAATGAACATAGCCAATACGGTCTCGTATCACGTCGCCGACACTGGGAAGAGTCGTAATCACGTCCAGGAAAGGCTCCTGGAAACTCATGTGGAATTCAAGGAGCCATTTTTTCACCAAATGGTAGCAAGAAATATCCTGTATCGCCTCTTCGACCCCAAAATGGAGCAAATCGAGAGGCAACGAATCGTCCATGAGGTACACGATGGTTTGTCGAGAAAAAAAATCGAGGGCACCGTCGTCCATGGGGCAACCACAATATTGGGGGATGAGGTAGGGGTCATGACAGAGCATGTGGCAGACGTACACGATTTCTCGGCGATGCAACGTGGAAATATGGTGAATATTGGTGTAGGGAAAATTATGAGCGAGGAGGTTGTGCGCAAATTGAAAGGCGAAATATTTCTTCTTGTTCTCTTCCTTGTTTTCGGTCGCATCCCACAACAAGAGCCCCTTCTCGGCGTGGACGGTGTCGCGTAGCACGCGTACCTGCTGGAAAATGTACGGACGCTGGCTCATTTCATGGAACCATTGGCGTCGTGTTTCCAAAGGAATGACCTCGCGTGTAAACGGGTTCTCCCTGGACTGCAGTACCGAGGGGACCATAGTTTTATGAAAATAGTACGCTCTTTGTTGCACGTCTACATACCCCAGGTATTCGTAGGGCATGAACTCGGCCTTATCCTCCAGGTCGGGGTTGGCGTATACTCCACCACCCGTCGTGTGTTGTTCGACGTCAAAAAAGCGTGTTTCCCGGTGCCGTACAATGTCGTCGTGATCTACGTACCGGGCATTTTGGTCAAGAAACGAGAGGCGTCGAAGGATTTCGGAAAAAGAGAGACCAAGGGGTAGCTTGAAGCGCGCCTCGGTATAATCGCGTAAAAAGGGGTAGGAGGGTGAATGAAAAGGCATCGTGGCGAGGGAGGACCTCACTTCCTCCAGGAGGGGTGACCGTTCGGAAGACTGTACGCCATAACACAGGAGTAATCCCACGATTGTTTTAAAATGTGATTTTTTTATATGCGCTCGTTTCTTGAGGAAAGGAACACAGTGCCCGGGAAAATAGGACGACGCCTCGACGGTCAATGTTTTGGATTGTAGACCCAGTACCATATCCAGAGGGGATAAAACGCGGTACTGTTTTTGTTTCTTGTCAAAGAACACAGCAAAGGCGTGGGCATCGGCCCCTTTGGCCATCCACCATTCGAGGAGTTGTACGTCTTCGTTTCCTTGAGAGCGACGATAGAATAAAAAGAGGAGGAGAAGATGGAGCGCATTGAGCCCACAGGAGGCCATCCCGTTCATATCCGCACCCATAAGAACGAGTTCTTCCACGACCTTGTGAATATTGGTCATGTTGTTCCACGTCATGGCAATCTGCAGAGGAGTCCACGGAAGCGGTCGGTTGTACCGCGTGTCGATACCATTCACAATTTTTTCCATGTGCTCCTTGCTTCCCGATATTTCCAAAAGGTCATGAAGCGGGTCGCTCGGAATCTCTTGAAACCAGTGGTGTAGCATTTGAATAAAGAAAGTGTCATCTATCCCTACCAAGAAAATATAAAAAAAAAATTGAATTTTTTTATCTTGTTTTTAATGCCTTTTCTACGGATAAACTATGAAAATCATTCATTGCTCGGTATGGGGCGACATTGAATTGTCCGACCTGGCGATGGCCATCATCGACACTCCCGCGTTCCAACGCCTGCACTATATCAAGCAGACGGGTTTTGCCTACAAGGTATTTCCCACGGCGACCTCGAGTCGTTTCGAGCATTCCGTGGGGGTCTACCACATCACACGCCTTTTTATGGACGAAATTTCAAAAAAACAGCCCGAGGTAAGCCCTGGTCCACGGACCCAGGAACTCGTGTGCCTCGCCGGTCTGGTGCACGATTTGGGACACGGCCCTTTTTCCCACCTGTTTGACGAGTTTTTGAGAAAGACCATCGGTGCGGTTCCCTGGTCGGAACACGAGCACCGCGGGGTGGCACTTTTCCGGCACCTCGTCTCACAGAACAATATCCCATTGTCCGAGGAGGAGGTTGGTTTCATCACGGACCGGGTACACGACCCTCCCCATGAACACTGGTATGACACGCTGGTCTGCAACCCGCACTCGAGTTTGGACACGGACAAGATGGACTATGTCGTGCGCGATTCACTCCATTTCGGCATGAAGTTTAATACCGACATTACACGCATCCTCCGCAACGCTCGTGTCATCGACAATCAAGTCTGTTTCTGCGACCGGGTACAAGACGAGATTGCCCTCTTTTTCCAGATTCGGGACCGTATGCATCGCACCATTTATCGCCACCCCAAGATTCGTTATTTCGAGTCGTACCTCCTTCATTTCCTCCAAGTGTTCCCCGAGGAAATCGGGGACATGGTGGTCCGTGAAGATGCCGGCGCGTTCCTCGAGTTGACGGACGCCAACCTTGTTTTCCAGCTCCACGTCCCACGGGAATTGTGGTGGTCGGTCGAGACGCGCAAGGCACCCCCGTTGCCGAGGTCCGCCACGGAATTTAGGTGCGAACAGTGGGAAAAGGCGCGTGTCAACCTCCGCTACTACAAACGGAAGCATCCCGACGTGTCGTTTACGATTCTGTAGAAATAAAAAAAAATGATTTGGTTTGTGAGTTCTCCTTGTGGAAAAAACAAAGAAAACAATAACATGGAATCATTACGTGAATACAGCGAATTTGTCAAGGAGGTCACCAGCAAGGAGAGCACCGATTTGGTAGCCTTTTCACAGCGGTGCCAGCAGTTGGAGGACTCCAAGCTGTGCAACGTCCCCCTGCTCATGACGAGCGCCATCGGGCTGTCGTCCGAAGGAGGAGAGTTTAGCGAGATTGTGAAGAAGATGGTGTTCCAGGGCAAGCCGTTGGACAGCGACCTCGTCTTTCACATGAAGCGAGAGCTCGGGGATATCTTGTGGTACTGGATCAACGCGTGCCGTGCGTTAAAGCTGGACCCGAACGACGTCCTTGAGGAAAACGTGTCGAAGCTCAAGGCGCGGTACCCGGAAGGCACGTTTGATGCGTTCTTTTCGGAGAATCGCAAGAAGGGGGACCTTTAATTGTTATTTGAACAAAAAATTGTCTCGTATAAAAAATTTTCACAGGGGTTTGTCAAAGACTATGGGTTCCTGCTTTTCCAATTATCATTACCGACCTGTCTCGGAATCGACGTGGCCCCAAGCGACCGAGGCTTTGCCCTATGAGTCCCTTGGGTCCGTATATTATTCGTTTGATGAGGTTCCTCCCAAGAAGAAGAAGAATGAAAAAGGGTGTTTTTCATCATGGTTTTCCGAGTGGCGCAGGGATAGGATATGTCTCTGTGGATGAGTTCGAAAATAAGTTTTAACGTAACGCGCATTGTGGGTTACACCCAACTTTTTTTTTGATAAAAAAAAATCTTGGTGAAATATAGAAAATAGTATGGGAGACACCAGCGGATGCCAGATTTCTTCCAATAATTTAGCCGTCTATCTTCAAGGGGTGTCCGTCACCCCCTCCTCCAACATCACGTCGGAATACTTTGTCACGGCGTCCCTTCCATCCTCCGTCAAGAATAAAAGGGTGTGGCAGTTTACGACGCAGGGAACCATCACAGGTCCTGATTATGCAACGTTGACCCTCGACTACACCCAGGCCCATATCAATTGCCCTACCTACAACATTACGTTCGAGGAGGCATTGAACGGTTCCCTCATCGTCCATAACCAGGTGTTCTCCGCCAACAAATTTGTTTCCTACCAATTAGTAAGCACCTACGTCCTCCAATTAACCGTGCGTATTCCCAACACGATAAAAGAATGCTTTGGACCCACGACACCACAACAATATTTCTTGAACGTCAATATCAACGACAAATAACCTTTAGAAAAATGATAATCTCTCCTTTTCTTTTTTTTTTGCACGAAAAAAGAAAATGGCGGTGGTCGAATGTCCCGTGTGTCTGGAGAACCTTTTTGATTTATGCATCGTGGAAACCCCGTGTCAGCATCGTTTCTGTTTGCACTGTTTTGTAAAATGGACGAAACCCGAATGTCCCCTGTGTCGTCGCTCGTTTACCAAGAAAGAGATACCGTCGGAGATCACCGACATGTTTACCAAGAATCTTGGCTCGGTGACGACTCGAGTACCGGTACGCGCCCATGGAGTAAGAGTACCGCAACGCAACAGTGCCACCAGCATTCCGAATACATCGTCCGTCATTGAATTTCCTTTCTTGTCGTAATCTACAAATTCTCCGTCTTGGTAGTGTCGGTGCTATTGTCGTCGTGATGAACACTGTCGGCATTTTTGCCACGGCTCTCGAAAAACTCCTTGGTCGTGTTGTACCCGATGGAAAACATGTCGAATTTATCGCTCTTGCTCACATCGAACTGCAGGCAGAAATACCCGTCGAGCACCACCTCGACAATGTCGCATTTTTCACGACATGTCTCGGTCCGTAGCGTCTGGAGCAACGACATGGGGATGGCGAGCGTCTTCCACAAGAGCTCCAACGGATGGGGTAGTTTGTCCGTGGTTTCGGTCGGTGCCGTCGGTGCCAGCGAAAGGCCCAGTACAATGTCCTCGGGGTCGTCGGCGTAATGGATGGGAAAATTACTCGACAGACCGCCGTCGAGGTAGACGGAGCCGTCGTACAAAAACGGTTCAAAAAGCAACGGTAGGTTGGCGCTCATGCGCAGTGCGGTGAGGCATGGCAGGTCCGGATGGGTTTTTGGGGAAAGCATGATTTCCTTGTTTTCCGTATAGTTGAAGGTACAGCACATCAGCGTCTTGTCGTACGAGTCCTCGAGTTGTTGGAGGGTGATGAACTTGCCGATTTTTTGCACGGTAAGCTTTTCGAGCACCTCGTTGAGCACGGAGTAGGAAAGGGCACCGGAGCCCTGGACGATGTTGTACAAATCAATATGAGCCAGCTTGGCAAACCACTGGGCCTGGCACATCAACACCATGATTTCCGTAGGAGAATACCCGATGCACAATAGGTAGGCGATGATGGCACCGATAGAGGTGCCGATAAATTTGGTGACGTGCGTCAGCGCGCCCTGGTCCATAGCATACTGTAGGGACCCGAGAAGCGCAAAACCGCGCACCGCCCCTCCAGAAAGAACGAGCGTGTTGTATGGTTTCATGCTGTTTTTTTTTTTTCAATATAAAAAAAAAATTCAAATGGTTAGATTCGTTCGTTAAAGAGTTTCGGAAACCATTTTGGTGGGACCCGAGATAAAAGCCTTGTGGTCGTCCACCCGATAGCAGAGACGCTGGGGTTTTTGGGGGTCACTCGTCTTGCGAAAACAGAGGGCGTTGCTTTCCTCGACCCATGGATGGCGGAACGCGCTGTACTCCATGTTCAGCAGATGAAAGGTTTCCCCGTGGTCCTCGTCCGTCGACAACGTATCCATAGAAAACGTCTTGGAGAATTTCAGCAGAGGCACTGTCACCGTCACCTCGTTTTTGCTCTTTTCCTCAAAACACATTTTTTGGGATTCCTGGCCCTTCTTGCATAAACAGTAAAGGTTTTTGGATGCGTCGCTACAGACCACAGTCGTCTCATGGATGTCAAAGGTGTCTGTGAGCGTTTGATTCTTTTTTACGAGGCAATATACCAAAGCCAATACACCCAGGACCAAAAGACCAATCGTCACACTCAAAAGAGTCACGGTGATGAGATGCGTGTGATGTAGTGGTGGTGTTTTCATCTTTATCTTTTATGGTTAATGACGATGAAAAAATTATCGACATTTTTTTCACCCTACCCTAAAAACGAAAAAGACGACGTGTAGTAGTTTAAGCATTCTTGGTTTCAAAAAAAAACGCCATGAATATTTTGCTCGCGTTCTTGCTATGGTCGCCTCTGTCGCTGTATCTGTGGACGCGATGGCGTTCCGCGTGCGCAGGGTACCCTCTTGTGTTTCTCCTTTCGGAAACCATCGTATTGCTCATAGGCTGTGTCAATACACATGTTCTCATGGAGGGTACATTTTGTTATCAAAAGAAAAAAAAGTTGGGAGAAGACGCGCCCCTCCCATGGAAAGCGCTCGAATCCACCCTGGAAGAGACCGGTGCGGTTCCTCATGTGCTCGTGGTGGTTCCTACGTATCACGAGGGCGTGGCCATTCTCGAAAAAACACTCAACGCCATTTCCAACATTCGCTATCCCCCCGACCGTCTTACGGTCGTCGTGGGAGACGACGGGAAGGACGACGACGTGCAAGACTTTGTCCAGACCCATTTTCCGACGTTTGTATACCACCAGAGGATGCTCTTGCAGGGCCACGCCAAGGCGGGGAATATCAACGACATTTTGTTTGCGTCGGAGGACACCACCCTTGATTTTATAAACCACCTCCTCTACCCGGGCGACTATGTACTCGTTTTAGACTGCGACATGGTCCCCGAACCGGATATTTTGGAGAACTTGCTACCGCTTTTCTGGGATATTGAAAACACTGGTGAAATCAAGAAGAACGAACGGTGCGCCTTTGTCCAGTCTCCCCAAGCCTTTTACAATATTCGTGGGTTCGACTGGCTGGGACAGCACTACCTCTTTTTCTATAACGTTGTCCTCGAGGCCTACAGCGGGTTTTCTCTAGGTGTTCCGTGTTGCGGGACGAATGTCGTGTTTCACCGAAAAACATTGATGGACATTGGTGGGTTCCAGTACGGTAGTGTGACGGAGGATTTCAACACCTCCCTCTTGCTTCATTCTCTTGGGTTTACCTCCAGATATTACACGGGCAAAACTGCCGTGGGCATGGCTCCCCTTTCTTTGGTCGAATTTTACCAACAGCGGAAACGGTGGTCCACGGGTGGTCTGCAGATTGTGTTTTCACCACTGTTTTTAGAAAGAGTCCGGAAACTACCCCTCGTGTACCGTTGGATCTACACGTTTTCCGGGGCGTCGCCGTTTCTCGCCGTCTTTTTGTTTTGTTTGATGATGGGCCCCCTCCTGGACCTCTTTTTCCACCATACCTATTTATGCCATCTGGACAATCTCCGTTACCTCACCTTCTTTTTGCCATATGCGTTTGTCTATCTGGGATGCCTGGCGTACTTTCACCGGAATCTGTCGTGGAAGGTGATGGTGACATCGTTCCAAGAGACGCTGTTCATGGTGTTCTTTTCACTTCGTTTTCTTGTGAGTTTTGCTAAAAAGAAAATGGGGTTTCGTCATTTTACGTTCAAAATCACCAAGAAATCGTTGAATACACCTCTTCCCCGAGAAAGATTGTCCACGTTTTTCATCCTGCTTCCCTTTCTCTTCTTCTACACGGCAACGCTTACTGGTTTCGGATTCCAAGGAGTGACTGGAAAGAATGGTGATGGTTCGTTCTTGGTCGACACGTTCTGGCTCGTCATGATTATGGCACAATTGGCACCGGTAGTATGTTATGTGGTACAGGAAACGGTGTGGGGTCTTTGAACGAAAACCAAGGAGGGTCTTGAATACCCTGTTTGTTCGTGGCCAGCATGTGTCGAACCATCATGGCGAGCATTCGGTCGTCGCGAAACGTCGGAAACCAATAAAATAAAGTCATTTTCTTTTGTAAACTTTCTGTGTTCTACTAGTGGTTTTATTTAAAAAAATACGTGCTTTTTCACAAAAGAAATATGGTAGTCACAAAAGAAGATGTGGTGGTGCTCGTGGATGCGGTCGCGATGGGCGCTGCCTTTTTTTATATTTTATTCCAGTCCTTCCAGGTGATGCCGAGCCGACGCTTCCTTCATTACCTTCTCGGCTTTATTTGCGGGAGTTCCGCCATCTGTTACTACATGATGTACGACAAGATACTTATGGTCACGTCAAAAGACGGACACTTTCTTCGGGGCGCCGAGTACCTGGACTGGGTGGTCTCCACACCGACCATGCTGGTGGTCGTAGGGGTCATGGGAAGGTTTCCGTTCTCGAGCATCTTTGGACTCTGTTGCCTCGACGTGTTTATGAATGTATGCGGGTTTTTGGGGGAATACACGTGCGGTATGAGCCGGTGGGTCTATTTTACCATGGGAGGATTCTTCTTCCTCCCGCAGTGGATTTTCTTTCTGAATGATTTTGACTATGCGCTGGTCAAGGAATATTTTGGGGAAAAGGTGGCCCAGAAATACTTTTTTATAGGACGATGCCTGTTTTTATCGAGGGTGGCGTTTCCCATCATATGGGTCCTTGGGGTGACACAAACCGTCTCCTACTTTGTAGCCCTCGTCATGTACAGCGTCATGGCCCTAATTGCCAAGATTGGGTTGTGTATATGGGTGCTGGCATGCCTCCACGATTCCACCTTCCTGGAAGACGGGGACGATATTCCCACCCCGGCCCTTCTTTTTGACACAGAAGAAGAAAATGCGCTCTCGGTGATTCATAATAGCAAGAGCAATTCCAAACAGTCAAGTCCCCGACGTGAGTAACTGTGCCAGTGTCGCTTTCATCTTTTAGTGTAAAAAAGATGATATTCAGGGAGAGGCTAGCGTGCACGTTGTAAAAGAATAATATTAAAAAATCATTCGTAAAAGAAACATGAAATTTTCAGAGGCGAAAAAAATCGGAGGAGACGCGGGTATGGCATTGAATATCGCCTCGATGTTCGTACCAGGTTTGGGTGAAATCAAAATGTTGAGGCACCTGATGAAAATCCAGAATGAGCTTTCGGGATTCGACAAGACATCACGGGAATTCGAGATATTATGAAAGGAGACTTTAAGGGGGGGGGGGGGGCATTCTGTTAATACGACACCGAGTACTTAGCTTTTTGGTGGGGGGGAGTGGAGTCTTTTTTACACCACAGGAGCAGTTTTAGTTTGGTATATTAACCGTG
>Ga0114966_10000518_pt1 | contig 36786 bp, 29 predicted proteins | sample M_130207_XF_Meta_FD_87029 | JGI IMG/M metagenome (GOLD analysis project Ga0114966, IMG submission 87029) | Freshwater microbial communities from Lake Montjoie, Canada to study carbon cycling - M_130207_XF_MetaG | ecosystem: Environmental > Aquatic > Freshwater > Lake | place: Lake Montjoie... | reverse complement strand
ATAATAATAACAATAATAATAACAATAATAATAACAATAATAATAACAATAATAATAACAATAATAATAACAATAATAATAACAATAATAATAACAATAATAATAACAATAATAATAATAATATTATAAACGCTAGTTCCAATTTGCGTATTTATAATTATTCTCTCGTTGAAACGTCATTGCAGAATAAGTTAATATTTATGCACGAACATAAAACGTGTGAACATTTATTTTTTATCAATGCCAAAAATTATTTTGAAAGTAAATATATGCGAATTAAATTTTTTTCTGACTTTTGCAGTTCAGAATTTTGTAAACAACAATACGAAGAATTGTGCATGGTAAATCGAATGGATAACTATGGATCAGACAAGGATTTATATATCACGTTGAATGCAACATATACTCATGCGATTTTATTAAACTGTCCAATTGTTCGAGACATTTCAGTCCCTCCTGAACGCGTTCTTGGATTAGCATTTGAACCCATTCCATACTTGCGATTATCTTACGATTTCATTCGATTTGCAGATAAATGTATAGGACTCTATTATATAGGACACAAGCATCCAAATCTTACCAGTTCGTTATTTAAAGAGCATCATGGATACATGTGGCACACCGCACATCCGCCAAAACAACTTATAAAAAATTCAAATAATAAAATATCAATTATTGTATCAAAAAAAATGCAAGCACCGGGAAATGCATATCGTCACAAGCTCGCAACTTTTATTTTAATAAATAACTTGCCAATCGATGTTTGGGGGAATGGAACAGCGCCGCATTCGATCCGATTTCCAAATCATCAAAACATTAAAGGGCCATTTAATGAAAAAGAACCATACGAATCGTATTCATTAAGCATATGTATTGAAAATTATCAGCATCCGCATTATTTTTCAGAAAAAATAAGCAATTGTTTGATATGTAATACAACTCCAATTTATTTAGGGTGTGTCGAAATCGATACATATTTTCCCGGACAAGTTGTTCATTTGAGTGGAAATCTTAAACAAGATTGCACACTATTAGTCGAGATTTCAAAAGATCCGACAAAATATATTAGAGAGATAAAACATAATGAAAATGATAATGTTTTAAATTTATTGAGAAATCTTCCATGGAAATAAATAATTATAATTTCAAGATTTATAATATTTAAGATTATATAATATTATATTTAAGATTATTATTATATTAATAAAATATATGAATGAATGAAAATACTTAAAAGTGCTGTAACGTTTATTTTTATTGTGATAACACTTTACTTAATTGGATACATTTGTATTTTATATAAATATGCATTTTCTAATTTATCTCTTGATATAAATATGAAAATTTTTAAAAATCCCAAGGTAATGTATTTATTAACCCCTTTATTATTTTGGATTGCATCACGATCATTTTTATTTAAAAATGCAAACGGTCCCCTTTATTCAAATGTACACAATTTATTTAAAAATCTAGATTATCCAAATTATTTTAAAAAAGATTTTCCATTTTCTTCTTTACTGGTAATTGTTGCAAGCAGTTTAATTACCGTATATGCAGGTGGAGCTCTGGGTCCTGAAACGCCAATAGTTTATTTATCCATTTTTTTATTGTTATACGCTTATGACCATTTTAAAACTGTGTTTAAAAACTATAGTTTAGAATTAAATTTTGAAAGTTTACTATATTTGGGATATATTTTTGGAGTTACAATACTTTTTCATTCACCATTAGCTTCATTCGTATTAGTTTTAGAAAAATCTTTGAATGAAGGTTCTTCAAATATTATATCTAATGTTATTTATTGTTGTATTGGAATTATTATTGCATACACGTTTGTTGACATAAGTAATAATTTAATTACAGATCCACCAATATCCTTCAAGTATAATATACCGCATTTAATACAGTATTCATTTTTAGCCATGGTTAGTGGTTTTGTTGCATCCATATTAATGATGGCAATGACATCCATATTTTATACAGTGCGTTCGCTTGCTAATAAGAGCAAAGTGTTGTTGAATATACTTCCAATAATATTTGGGCTTTGTGTCGCTGCATTAATTAATATTTTTGAATATGGAAATCAAATAACTGGTAGCGGAATAAAACTTTTAAACTGTGAATTTTATGACACATGTTCATATGAGTTTAAGATTTTATTTGGATTTATTATGAACGTGGTTTTAACATTTATTTCAGGATGTCCGGGTGGACAAAAATTTATCTTTATGTCTATTGGGGGTGGAATAGGAGGTTTATATGAAAAGTTTTCAACAGTGCCTCGTATTCAGTCGATTATTATAGGTGTTGCATCATTTTTTTGCACGATTTTTGGAAGTCCGATATCGTCTGCATTAATTATATTAAAAATCGCAAATTTGCCATATGATACTTTACCCATGTTGGTTATAGTATCGCTCGTTGCGTATTATACGTTTAAATATTCAAATTCATGTTTACAATAATATTTTTTTTTTAAAAAAATATTTTATAATTATAAATTATAATATAATTATAAATATAAAAATAATAATAATTTAATCATGGAGGAGAGTTATTATACTATTAATAAAAACAATAAGGACGATCTTGATTTTTTGAATCTAGTGTACAATTTTGGTTGTAATAATTATATGATTCCCAAGTCAAATAAATATTGTGTGGTAGCACACAGTGTTATGGTAATTAAAGAAGCAATAGTAAATATTACGAATTATCAATTGAAATATGATAATAAAAAATATAGAAAACATACTACACTTAAGGAAAATTATACAAATAAAAGTTGTGATGAAAATAATCTTTTATTAATTAAAACGCCTTCATATTTAAATGATAAAAAAGATAAAATAAATCTAACAAAATATAATAATATTATAACATGTGTCGATAACTCATTGTGTACTTACCAATATGAAAATAATAGAGCGCGTAAAAATGCACTACAAGACGCTGATATATATTTATTAAGTGGTAATTATGTATTAGCAAATAATTATTGCGTTGTTACTAGTTTGCCCAGTTTGCCAAACTGGTTACCTATTTGGTTACAATCAACTATTAATAATAATAATAATGGAATAAAATTAAGTTTTGGTTTTTTTACGGATAAAAAACTTGCAGATCTGGTTCAAAATCATATAAATTACATTACAGGAGGATTTATGTACAAGGATATAATATATTTCAAAAAAAAAATATCAAACAGTGATAAGTTATTAAACTTATATGAAAAAATCTATAAAAAAAATACAACAAATATAAATAACATAAAAAAGATTGTCAAAGAATATAATAGTAATAATAGTCATAATAATAGTGTGGATATTACAGTTGAACCCAGTAGATATTATGTGTATATTATATCAAATGATAATAATATAAAAAACTTTATAAAATGGTATAACGATAACAAATACGATTATGATTATGAATTAAATCAAAATTTTAATATGATTTGGAATCCAAAAGTTGATAATGGAGTATTTATTAGGTTAAATAAATAAATAATAAACATAAATACAAATATAAATATGATATATATATATATATACTATATATACAACATGCAAACACCAACACAAACCGATTCCACCGAATATATTCATAAAAAATTAGAATTAGAAGGCGAACAAAAAGTAAAAAACTTAATTACCACAAAAAATATTTCAGAAGAATCGTTAATGCAGGTTATAAACGAAGGCAACGACGAATTTAAAAATACGTTTGGTAGAAATATGACGTATAGCGAATTGAGGTCAATTTATGGATAATCATTGCAAAACGGTTTTTTTATATTCCGTCCATGATATTTTTTTATCAGGCATATGTTTTTTTGAGGTACTATTATTATGTTTATGCTTGTCATCTAAATGTTGCGATTTTTTTAGAGCACTGTCGATATAAATACTTTTTAAAAGTTTTCCAACTTCAAAAGATGCCGTGTGCTGATCTATTTTTTCTTCTTCAATCATTTTTAAAAGGATAAGCAGCTGACCCATAATGTTTAAATCAAGCTCGTCTTTTTTCAAACGATTGAATAGATCTGTGTAGTTATTAAATAAAAACGAACAGCGAGATACACAGATATTATCAAACTGGTCGGGATTTGACTGTGATAATCTTTGGTAATCTTTTTTTAATTTAACCATTGTTAAAATATCATCTTTAATTTTATCGCTGTGTTTTAAATTTCGAATGACTTCCGTATTATCGACGGCGCCATTGACTTGAATCATTTTTTCAAGCTGGATTCTCTCTGCGGGGTTCATTTTTAGCGAATATAAAAAATATAAATTAAAGTATAAATTAAAGTATAAAGTAATATATGAATAATATTCTAAATTAATTACGAATGAATATATATAATTATTTTATGAATTAATTATTTTCTAATAATAATATACAACAGCATTTATTCACTTTAAACATTATAATTATATTGTATTAGATATTGGATAAACAACATTAATGGTAAATACAGCTTCGACTCCTATGAATTATGTAATTCCACATAACGTCGCGCCTGGCTCGGCGAGTGAAGTTGCATACCAAAAGTATGTTACGCGAAATGAAATCCAAAATGCAATTGCTCAGTTATCTACTACAGGAGGAAGAAATAAAAAATATAAAAAATCAAAAAAATATCAAAGGTCAATTCGTAAAAGATTTTCAAAAAAATTTAGAAAAAGTGTAATGCGAAGAAAAGTGCGAACATTAAATATTCGTAACAAAAAAAACAAAAAATCATTACATGGTGGTGCTGCTACTTTAACAATACCATCATTTCCACAATCTAACGGCCAAGGCCCTACTAACACAAAAGATGCTGCAACAAATCACTCACGAATTGTATCATATTCAGAATTTGACAGTCAAGTAAGAAAATAACAAATAAATAAAACATTTAGTTTATCTTATTTATTTATTGAATTGGGCGCGATTAAGAATATTATTTAATTAATTAACGAATTAACTAAATAAATAAATAAATAATATCGGATATAATTAACAATGAAAACGAGCGATTTAATCTCCGCAATATTTATTATAACTGTATTTATTGGATTGTATGTGCTTTCATTTTTAGTAATCGGAACAAAGTATATACAGGACCACTGGTCGTTGTATCGTTGCAATCCGAGTGTTATGCCGTTTGCCAGCATGTTTGGACATGACACTTCCGAGAATTTTACATACTGTATACAAAATATGCAGAGTGATTACATGGGATATTTGCTTGAACCGATACATTATATGAATACGATTACAGTGGGAAGTTTAGGCGACATTGGTGGAAGTTTGAATAATTTTAGAAACATGTTTAGCTATATTCGCGATTCGATTACTGGAATTGTTACTGGAATATTTGGCGTATTTTTGAATATGTTGATAGAATTTCAAAAAATCTCAATGGGAATTAAAGATTTAATGGGAAAAACGACTGGAATATTGACAACGTTATTATATGTCGTGGATGGATCCATGAAGACAATGCAGAGCGGATGGAACGGTCCTCCTGGACAGTTGGTTCGGTCGATCGGCCATATATAAATAATATATATAAACACATATTAACATATATGAACAATTAAAAATCCTCCATCTTTCTGTCCTGGTAAATCATTATTATTACTTATTTTTTAAATCAGAAAAATAAATATTGTAAACCACACTATATTTTGATTGATCGTGTCTTAATGTTTTTGAAAATGGAGTATTACTATTTTTACAAATTTGGCGAATAATTGTATTAAATTTATTATGATTCATAGATTCAATGTTAATGTATTTATATTTTGACGAATAATAATACTCTCTTAATTGATCTAAAAACGGACATAATAAATCGGTATAAATGGACTTTTTATACGCAGTTATATCAACAACAAAAAAACTATCCGTTTTTTGACAGTTTACTTTATTCAGAAAATCAAACAATATATTAATCGAAATATTTTTTTTAAACAGTTGACACATTAATTAATTTTTTATAAAATCTTTAATTTAAATGTGAAATGTGTGACTATTATATTTTTATATAATTTATAAATATATAAAAATATAATGAATTATATAAAAATATAATGAATTACATAAAAATATAATTACATAAAAATAGAATTTCATAAAAATATAATAAATTATATAAAAATATAATAAATTATATAAAAATTACAGTAATTTTATAAAGCTATTTGTGAAAAGTGCTAATTCTAATTCGTCTTCATGAATGTTATGAAAATGTATAATATATTTACACACAAGAGTTGTAAGTTTATACTTGATATCTTCGCATAATAAGTTGGTTATTTTTATATAAATGAAATAATTATCCAAAATGTCCATCACAGAATATCCTTCATCGTGCAAATTATAAAATATTTTCACAGCATCTATTATTTTTCGCGATATAACTAAATTTGTATATTCGTCAAACAATGTATAACTTATATTTGTGGATAATTTATTTATTATTTGTAAATTTAATTCATTACAAATGTTACTATAATCAATATCATTATGAACACAATAAGTATTAGAACACAATTTGTTATAAAGTGTTATTATTTTAATTTTTTCTAAATAATTTACAAGTATTCTTATGGAGTTATTAGATATATTCAATAAAAATTGTTCAGCATCAGGGTAAAAAAATAAATTTTCATTTAAAGTTATTTTATTCATAATTTGTTTAAGACATCTCGATGTTACTGGATTGATTTTAACAATAATTGTTCTAGATTGTAAACTATCTATGATTTTTTGAATATTTGTACAAGATGAAATAAAATTTACATTATGTTTATATTTATCCATACAATTTCGAAAAACTTGTTGACTTTGTTCATTTATCAAATCAATATCATCAAGTAAAATAATTTTTTTTTTATTTTTTATCAAGCTACAAGTTTGACAAAATACTTTTAAATCATTTCTGTAATATTGTATCCCCTGTTCTTTTAAACTATTCAAAACTAATATGTTTTCATTATTGTATTCAGAACCATAATATTCTCGTATAATTGAATTAATAATTGAGGTTTTGCCGGTTCCCGAATCTCCAACAATCAATATATTTAAATTATTCAAATGAATTAATGACTTAATGAGCGATATTGTTGTTGTGTCCAGTTGTTGAAAATTGCTCAAGAAGGTGGGTTTATACTTATTTATAAATGGATTATGAACATTGTGAACATGCTGTGATTGGGGCTCTGATTGGGGCTCTGAATGGGGCTCTGATTGGGGCTCTGATTGGGGGGGGGACTCTGTAGTTATTATGTTAATATTAATATCCATCACTATAATTTATAATTTATAATTGTTAATAAAATATTATTTACGTAGTATATCTATTTAAAATTATGTAATTAGTATTTAATATATAATTTATTAATTTAATTTTATTAAAAATAAAATGAATTTCAATTTTTCTCGAGGCGGTCGACAACACGCTGAAATGGGGCATGAAGAAGATTATTATAAAATATTAGAAATAAACCATGATGCTTCTTGTGATGAAATAAAAAAGGCATATCGAAAGTTATCAATGATTCATCATCCCGATAAAAATGAAAGCAGCGAAGAATCAAATATAAAATTTAAACAGCTTGCTGCGGCGTATGAAACGTTATCCGATCCAGATAAACGAAGAATGTACGACATGGGAATTAGAAGCGGAAATGGGATATCATTTGAAGATTTTGAAAATATAAACATCAATCCATATGATATTTTCAACATGATATTTGGATTGTCTCAACAGCAGCAGCAGCAAGAGCAACAACATCATTTTAGTCATGGTAATATTCATGACTTTGGATTTCCTCCTGGATTTGCATCATTTATAAAAGTTGGAAATGGGATGATGCCAATGTCAATGCCAATGTCAATGCCAATGTCAATGCCAATGTCGATGCCAATGTCGATGCCAATGGGAATGGGAATTCATATTATTAATTCAGAAAATTTATCTTCATCTTCGGGATTGAATTTTCACGCGCATCCTCATCAGAGTCATCCACAAACACAAACACAAACACAAACACAAACACAAACATGTATGTCAAATAGGAATGAATCCGAAGTTATTACAAAAAATATTTATATTAACCTTGAAACTGCTTACACTGGTAATGACAAATACATTCTAAAAATGGATGAAGAACCAAAAACTATTCAAGTGTGCATCCCACCCGGAGTTAATGATAAAGAGGTAATCATTTTATCTACACCTAGTTATAGAACTATTCATGTTATTGTGAATATAGAACCGCACAATCTATTTAAACGAAATGAACTGGATCTAATTATAGAAAAGGAAATCACTCTAAAAGAATCATTTTGTGGATTTGAGTTTACTATAAACCATTTAAACAACAAATCTTTTCATTTACAACATAAAGATGGAACAATTATAAAAAATGGTGTATCCAAAACAATTAAAAAACTTGGAATGGTTAATAATAAAAATGTTGGAAATCTTATTATTATGTTCAAAGTTATATATCCCGATAAGTTATCAAGGGAACAGATTGAAAAACTTTCTGAAATTTTATAGAGTATAAAATATTTATTTTAATAAATGAAATCATATTAAAAAATTGAATGCGGAAAAATCGGAGAAATATATAACATTGGGTGTCATGAAAATATGGAGTACAGTATTTTAAAAGTAGCCAAACTGCTTATAAAAAAAAAATAAAAATAGTGAAAACTATAGTGAATATGTAGAATATATTGAAGATCGACCATTTAACGACAAGCGTTACTATATTAGCAACAGCAAGTTAGCAAGTTAAAAGCGCTTGGATGGAAAATAACCATTGACTTTGAAAAAGGAATAGATGAATTGGTTATGCTGGACCGCGCAAAGCAGGATTTTTTATAGGCAATTTATAAAATATTGACATTGGGCTTACCACAATTCTGGCATTATTTTTTTTAATTGCTTCCAAGTGAAATTTTCTGTGTTCGCAATCATTCTTAAAATTGTTTAATATTTTTGAAGGGAGCAATTGTTTGGGAAACAAGTTAATATTTATTTCTGAACTATAACTACAATTCAAGAATACGTCCGTCTTGTAAATTGCAAATCCATTGTATGAAGAATACACTGGAATCATGTCGTATTGTTTATCAACATTTTTCGCATTTTTTAATTTAGTTGCAAAACTAGTAACCATGTTGTTAAGCGTTTCGTTGCGATTTTCTACATGATAAAAACTATAAATGTGCGGATCAAACGAAAGCGCCCAGTAATCATAGTACCCGGCTTCTCTGTCGAACGATATGCTATCCCATTCGCTTGACCTATACAGTGCACTGCGCAGCGTTTCAATGTTAATTTGTCCAACACATGCATATTCGTTGCTATCCATCATTATAAAATATTTGTTATAAACGCCGCTTGCCCGTTGTGATCTAATACAATTCAATATTCCATTTCGCGCAACTGCTATTCGCGTTGTTCTATTTTTATCCAAAACCCTATTTGCGTTACCAAGATCCATGCGCAGTTGTCTGTTTTTGTTTTGGTTTATAATAACAAATTCTATAAAATTAGAGTATTGGTTTTTAAATCTTTCCATTATAGAATACGACTTATCAGAAGAATAATCATAAAATGCAACTACTGTTATTTTTTCGAATAGCTTTGATTCTGACATTTTAATAATATTTGATAAGACACTTGGAAGTCCGGACTCGTTATTGTAAACGCATAATCCAATGACGCAGTTATTATTATCCATATTCATATTCATTCAGTTATTTATTTAATTTCAACTTTAAATTAAACTTTTAAATTAAATATTAATCTATTTTTAAATATATTCATTCATTATAATTAAATTAATTATGAAATACGCGACAGCATGAAAATATATAATAAGCGAACTTAAACATATCGGGTGATATAAGATAAGATGATAATCTACATAATCCACACCATTTAAATGACATTTAAAGTAAACTTAAATTTATTTTTTAACATAATTAAGTTATGTTTTAATAGTTATATATCAATATATTCTTATTATAAATTATGTACTAGTGACTACGGTTACGACACTATAAATAATGAATATATTAATCCAGTAATAATTTTATTTTCAATAGATTTATTAAAAAATATATATGAAAAAAGATTGTTGCTTTGTTTACATCACGTGGCGAGTTTAATTACTATGTGTTATAGACCAATGCATTTATATGTATTTTACAATAAATGTATAGTATTATGTTTATCTGCATTAATTTCTTCTATTTTTGCTAACTTGATGCATTTAAATTTTAAAACAAAAATAATAAAAATATCATTTTTTAATAACATTTTCATATAGATTTTTTATTCTGTATCAAATTAAAATGTTGTTATTAACAGAAAAAAATATATTTATTACATATGATTATGTTAACTTACATAAAATAATATCAATAGTGCATTTTTTGTTTTTAATATTGCACATTTACTGGATGAAATTAATAATAAAAAGCATTATTACTAACAAAAAAAATAATTAATTAATTAAATAAATATTATTCATTTTTTAAATATATTTATTTGTAATGATTAATAATAATAATAATAATTAATTGGTTAATTATTATTAATAATGATTAATTGGTTAATTGATATTTTTCTATTTATGCAAAGTAACTTCAATGCAGTTGTTCTCAGGAGTGCCAGTTTTTAGTGAAAACCCTCTATATAAGTATTTGCGTTTATTTGCTTTACTTAATTCCAATAGTGCATGTAAAATATCATTTTTATTTTCGGTATTTATTTTTTTTGAATAAATCAATTTTTTATTACGTTCATCAATCATAATTTCACCACCTTGATATTCTGGAAGTGATGATGATGTTAAAACTTTATAACATGAAAAATCATTTTTTTTACCTTTATATTCTAGGGGCAAAAAACGAGATTTTGGAACTAATGCATTTGCAACATCACTCCAGTATATTGTTTGTTCTTCAAGCTTACTAAATTTCATATATATCTTTATAATATATTATATATATAATATTAAAATTAAAAATAAATATTGGTTAAATAAATATTAAAATTAAAAATCAAAATATACTATATTCATTATGGAACAAAAAGAAATGACGGCGATTTTGATGGGTGGAATGGGAAATTTATTATTTATTGTAGCGACATGTTTTGCATTATCTAAAAAATACAAGACAAAATTACGTTTGTATTGTAATTCTGAGTTGTGGCGCGACTCCAAGCGGCAAAATATAAATGAATATAAAATATTTAAAAATTTTGATATTGATTGTCTCAGTAATAGAAGAAGCGGAATAACATACCGAGAACCACATTTTTTTTATGATAATGTAACACTGGATCGTCGCATTCATAATTGTATTTACGGATATTTCCAATCGTATAAATATTTCAATGCATATAAATCCGAATTTATAAACATGTTGCACAATCCTTATGAACAAGTCATTCAAGAAACATTGAAAAAATATTCGCATTTGAACGATATTGTTTCCATACATGTTCGAAGAACCGATTATTTGGCTCTCTCTGATGTTCATTTGAATCTGGATATGTCATATTATTCACAAGCCATATCTCATTTTTCAACAGAAAATAGCATATTCATTATATTTTCTGATGATGTCGATTTTATTCAAACGGAGCCCATTTTTCAAAAACTTAAACATAAATATATAGTTACAAACAAAGATGACGAATACTGTTTTTGGCTAATGGCTGCATGCCATCATAATATTATTGCAAACAGCAGTTTTAGTTGGTGGGCATCCTATATAAACTCAAATCCAAATAAAATGATTATTTATCCGAATCGATGGTTTGGTACAAAGGGACCCATATATAAAATTCATGATATTATACCCGAAATACGGAATTATATTACTATCAATGCGTAATAATATCTATTATGATATGATTATGAATGCAAAACAATTTTTGAATCGTCAGCAAGTTCTAATGTATTTATTGGATCGTCAATATTTGGATCATACAATGTGTCATATGTGCCATCTTTACAAGCATTGTAATTTGATTTTAAAATATCAAACACAGAAATTAATTTATTAAGATCATCTTCATAAATATTAAATAATGTGCAATAAATAAAAGGCGTATTTTCGACTCCAGGGGTACCCTTTGTATTATCTGTGATATAACTTACATACGTCGAAACGGCTTTCCATTTTTCATACGTGTAAGGTCCGCTATAAATTCGCTGATTTGTAACAGAATGACGACGAGTTCTTGGAGCCCAAAAATAAGATATTGATTGCGTATTCAACAAATCCCATATTGGTTCTGCTCTTTTTTTTATCGCGCGTTTGAATTTATCTTTACACGGCGTACAGTAGTTGTAACCCAAATGATCATGAATATAACTAGTGTTGTATTCACAATGGTCGACGTTATCGTCAACAATACCACACAAATTGCACAATGATGGATTAAACATTACTAAACGTGTAGGTGTCGGTAAAATTCCATACCGATTCCATTCGTCGTATAAGGTAGAATGATTTGAATCATCATAGTTAGCGTTTGCAATTGGCATCAAATCATACATCATCACATCATCTTCGCTTGAAAAAATTGAATTCGATCGAGTTCTTATCACTAAAACCGGAATATATTCAAAATCAGAATTTATGGTATCATCATTATCATTACCATTAACATTATCATTATTATTTTTATTTTTCTTATTACTACTATGTGCTATAATCGCGGCACTGTTATTATTATTATTATTCAAATGCAACAAGTTAACTATACCACCATAATAGTTACTATTTTTTATACTTGTAACAAGAGTATTTAAAATGCCTGTTATTTTTTGAATCGTTTTATTTGATTTTGAAAATAATGGTGTCTATGTAATAGTGTGTGTGTGTGTGTGTGGATCTCTATGTTATATAGAAATGTTAAGATATGTTTAATATATATACATAAAATAATATTTCTATATATTTTTATTACTATTGTTGACTATTTATTTTAACTTATTTAAATGTATACGACACTTTGAAGAATTTTTACACGGATTGCCTTTATTTTTTCCATATTTTAAAATAACACCACATGTATCGGGTGGTACATCCTGGTGGATTGTTTCGAGTATTTCAGCATCAGAAGTATTATAAATGGAGGTATCATTATCAACATGGTAAGAGTGTTTTTTACATAAATATACGCCATTTATAATTTGTGTCGCATTTTCTTTGCAACATGAACTCTTTTTCTTTTTATTGTTATCATGACAAGTGTGGTTACATGCTTGAACTGACATGGATAACTTATTCGGATAGTTTACACCAACTGTTTTACTTACCCCATCATATTCTAAAAAAGGCAGCAATTTATCCTGAACTGTTCTACAATAAGGACACTTGATTTCATTTCTTTTTAGTGAATGTGTAGTATAGTAGCCGGTGGACGACATGCCCGTTGTTTTTTGCATTACAACTTCGCGATACAGCGGAACGTAGTTGAATTTATGCCCGCATGTCAATTTAATGTGAATATTGTCAAGTGGTTCCTTCGTTAACAAACAGCAACAACTATCTGCATCTGCATCTATGACGCCTTCATTATTATTTGAAGTGTCATTTGTTTTATTCATATTTTTCAACTGATTAAAAAAATCATTTTCGGCGATACCGTCAACATCTCCGTCGATAATATAATTTTTTGGCTTTATGGACATATTATATATTATATTAATTTTTAGATTAATATAACAGATACGGTTTAAATTCTAATTAAAATATATTTTAATTAGAATTCTCCAGTGGAGTAGTTGTAAGTTTGCTCATTTATAATATATAATAATAATAATATTAATAAAAATGACAAAAATTCTATTTGTTAATTTAATAAAATTAATTTATTTATATAATTCAATCTAATTATCTAAATTTAAATTAATAATTCAGTAAACAATAAATTTAAATATAATGGTGGCTAAAAGTGTTTGGGGTCCCGCAATCTGGTACTTGTTTCACACACTTTCATTTAAAGTAAAGACGAATCATTTTCATGAAATAAAAGATGAATTATTGGATCATTTCATTTCAATATGTAATAACCTTCCATGCCCCGACTGTACTGAACACGCAAAACAAGAATTGAAACATTTAGATAAATCTAAAATCACAAATAAAAAAGAACTATGTATATATTTTATTAATTTTCATAATAAAGTCAATGTTCGAAATAAACAAAAAATATTTACTGTTGATGAATTTGTGTCGAAATATAAAAATTCAGTAACGAGAAATGTAACCGCTAATTTCATTATAAATATGACAAAAACAGATCATAATGTAAAATTAATGACAAATTCATTTCATAGGTCTAATTCAATTAATGCATTGAAAAAATGGTTAATAATAAACAATGCAAAATTCAACCCATAACAAAGTTGAATATTATATCATAAACTAATTATTTTATAATGAAAATAATAATTAGTAATAATTAATTATTATTTTAAAATAAATTATATTACAACAATATATATAAATTTCATATCATCGTTTTATTATTTTAAAATACTTATTAAATTAAAATGGCAATAATTGATTTATCTTTATCCAACATATTTAAAATTATTTCTGTTTCTAGTTCGCTGATACTTTCTGCATTTTTAGTACTGCTAAGCATTTCAAATTCAGACATAAAAGGAATTATATATATTGCCGCGCTATTCACATTGATTGTTGTTTATTTTATATGTTTTGCAACATTTGGAGAGAAGCTTACTACTCCCACGAGTCCAATATGCAATGTTTTCAATATTCCTGGATCATCTTACGCAAATTCATCCATTAATAGCGCCGTTCTCGCTTTTATTTTTGTTTATTTAGCTGTTCCCATGTTTTACAATTCAATGAATTATAATATACTAACAATTGTTTTAATATTTTATATTATTGACTGCGTTACAATGTTGAACAATGAATGCACAAATGGATACGCCATCATGCTGAGCACGCTCATTGGAGCTGGTGTCGGAATTCTTTCGACGTCAATCCTTATGGCAAACAAACCATCATTTTTATACTATAATGCTCCTGCAAACTCTGAAATATGCTCTCGTCCCGCAAACCAAAAATTCAAGTGCAACGTTTATAAAAATGGTGAAATTTTAAAATAAAATTATAAATTGTTACTAACTGTTACTTGGTTCCGTTCCGAAATTTATTATAATGTAATTTGAGAATCCCTAAGGTCGCTTACAAAATTACAGTATACTTTACGTTTCAACTCATATTTATCATTGTGATCTTTAAAAAATATTTTCACTTTAATGTCCTTACCTTTTTTTGTAACAATCCTTTTAAATTCTACAGATTTTTGCATAGTGTAACTTAATCCAACCCCAGTTTCTGTATAACTTTTATTATTTGCTTTCACAACTTTAGATTGATGTGATGCATGTGTATGCTTTGATGCATGCGTCGACGTGTTACTATCGCGATTATAAACCAACGTTTCATGATGGTGGTTTGATCCAGAGTTATCAACTTTTTTACCAATAATTTTACCATCATTATCGGTAACATTTTTAATCGTTAATGTTCCTGTAAGAATTTCATTTGTTTCTAGATTTTCTGTTCTAGATGTATAAATTCCTTCAGTTTTAATTTTATCTACATATTTCCAATATTTATTTTCCTTGTCCGCTTTCACCTTGTCCGCTTTCATTTTAATTTTTTTTATATTATATTATATTATATATAATACAAAGAAAATAATTTATATAAAAAAAAATATTTACAATTTAACTTAATAAATTAAATCGTAAATTTAAATAAATGTTTTACTTACGCACTTTCATCATTTTTTCATCGTTTTTTTATCTTTATTATGACGACGTTTACTTGCATTAACAATAACATTACGACGACTGCGATGACGTGTTTTATACCTGCGCACCGATTTAGATTTAGAGCCACCGCCGTATGTTCCATGGTATTGATTGTAATCTTGAAATATTGGACCATACCTTTGCACTTTTTTCACGGTTCTTATCTGATCATCATCACACAACGTGCTTACATTTAAAGTCGTAGCAACAATAAAATCGTTACATCCAAGATATCGAACATATGCAGTTAAAAATTTTTTGATACCATCAGTATTTTTACATACTATTATTTTATTTTTTTCTCTAAATTGAAAAATGCGAGCCATACCAGAATGAATTTTAATTGCAACCAACTTACCTGTCGTCGAACTAAATTCATATGTTAACATTTTAGGATTTTTTTCTAATAATTCTAATAAATATTCTTTTTGATCACGATACACAGTATCACCATAATACTTGAACCCGTTATCTTCTCTAATTTTTTTTATTAAATCCATGGTTCTTTGTACACCATCATTCGTATTGCGATTATGACTAGTCCAAGAAAAATCATTGTTTTCTGCATTGTATGCACTGTCCTGTTGTTTATTTCCTCTAAACCATGAAAAAAATGATGGCATAAAAATAATTTAATATATTTATAGTTAGATAAAAATATTAAATGATAACTAAATAATTTATAACTAAATAATTTATAATGAATATTATAATTTATAATTAATAAATTTTAATAAAAAAAATGAATACACTGATTAAAATTTAAACTACCTATAACATTTTCAAACACGTGTTGAAAAAATGCGTCAAATCTGCTTCATTTGTTCCTGAAATAGACGCATCGGGTGCAAAATACGTATTTCCCGTTTTGTATGCCAGAAGTGTGGGGATTCCCGTAATCATTTTTTTTTGTTTCAAGTATGCGTACAAGTCGAAACACTGATCAACGTCCACGTTATAAATATACATTGTGTTTGCTGGAAGTACAAGTGACACGTTGTCTATGTATTTTTTAATTGTTTTGCATGGACCACACCATTCTGCTCCAAATTTAAAGATAAACACGCCCGGATTAAGTTTCAACATTTCGAAAAATACGTCACGAGTTCCTACAAATTCAATGACGCGTGTTGTAACTTCTTCTTTATTTTGTTTAATCTGAATATTTTCCTTATTTGTCGTCATTTTTCACTTTATACTTTCTTTATATAAATATTTTTATATAAATATCTTTATATAAATATCTTTATATAAAAATTAAATTAAGAATTATTTCTTTCATCATTTTATAATATGATTATATAAAATACGTAATAAAACTTTTATTAACTAAAACAAATGGCTTCAAGTTCATTGATATCAAGTTCCGGCATTTCTGTATGACACTCCCAAAAAAATTTACAAAATGACCAGTTAATGTGATGATTTGTTGCATACATGGAACTAAAATTGGGATGGTTTGACAGCTTGATTGCGATTCGAGGAGGAAGCAGTTGCAAACTCGGTCTCGGAAGAACGTAACACAGCTGAACAACATCGCGAATGGGTTGCGGTTCCACAACTTTTAAAAAGTTGTGGAAATTTGTGTCGGGGATAAATTGCAATAAATCTTTAAGAAGCGGAGGATAATGATGCTTATAGGACCACCTCCAGTCAATGCAACCGGTTGAATAATATTTGAATGTCCACTCCATACCTTCCAGGTAATTCGTGCAAATTTTTTTACACTGTGAAGCTGAAATTTTCATATGAAACAGCGTACTGTAATAGCGATGTTCCCATTTTTCCGCAAATGGATTAATTTGCTTTTCCTTTTCTCTATATTTTATGGGACACATGTTGAACTCTTCCATACTTGACGGCAATTCTTCGTTATTCCACTCGCTTACAATGTCATTAACATCATTAACATCATGATTAGATGAGCGATTGCGTTGATCACCGTTTCCCGCCCCCGAATGCATGACCTGCTGTTGCTGCATGCGATCACGTCGTTTATATTCTTTGCGCATGAGCACATCTTCATTATCGGCCAAATATTCAATAAATTTTTTATAATTTGCCCAATTTATTTTATAATCAAGCGACGACTTATTAAAACAAATAATGTATTCGCCTGGCGTGGAACCAATGGTTTTGCGATACGCGTCGAGCAACGTGTCTATACCACCTGTCCGTATATTGAGCGCTGGAAAATGCGGCATAAAATCATTTCCAAGCATGAAACAAATAAAAATGTAATCAAACATTCTACATTTTTCACTTTGAAATTCTATCTTCTCGCTTATTTGTCCGTGTTGATCGTGCATCCCATTCATATATTTTATAACCGATTGCGCAAGTTCTGGAATGTCAATGTAGTATTGTGCGGCTTCATCCAGCGTTTTGTCAACCGACTTTATAAATTCGGGCGTTTCTCTGTACAAGAAAATGCGTTCAGATATGTGCAAATGATTCAAACACAGCATAATTAAATCCGCATCTAGACCGTATACAATTGTGGTCTGATTTTTATGAAGGTCTGAAAAATCTCGAATGTATTGAAATATTTTATGTTCTCCCTCTCCGCATGCAGCGCTAGTGGAAACAAACACTTTGAGATTTGATTCAAAATGTGCAGTGACGCGTTCATTGAGTTTTAGCATAAATGCTGTGCCAGGTGTGATGGAACTTGTATTCCAAAATGTAGACGTTTCTACATTTTCTGTAGTTGTTATCATATTTTTTTCCGCCATTTTTTTTTCAATGCGTTTTTGAAGATCTCCTGTTAGCCAGGATTTATAACGCCTCTCACGCTGTTGATTCAACTTTGCAACCGGCGCTACACCATCAAATGCAATAATGATTTTTTCTTTTGGCTGAAATAAATCAATATAGTGCTGAATTTTTTTACATACCAAAGTTATCACTTCGGACTCGTATACATCAACACTTTTATTCAAAAAAGAAACGTCTCTTGCGGCATCATATATGATTCCATTACTATCTGCATAAAAATTGTCAACGTTTCCATTTAAACCGGAAATATTTTTAATAATATTTTTATAATTTTTTACAATTTGTAAAAAATAAGATGGGATGCCCATTAAATATGATTGTTGTTGTTGTTGTTGTTGTTGTTGTTGTTGTTGTTAAACACTTTTATTAAGTTACATGTATTATATTCAAATCTTTAATAACTTTGGATATAATATTAAGAAAAATAGAATAATAAAATAAAATTATAATATATTAATAATTAATAAATTAATAAATTATAATTTAACTAACGGGTACAAATAAAAATATTTAAATAAAATAATTATTTATTTATGAAAAATAAAAATATTAATAAAGACAACATTTTAGATATAAATGAAAAAATAAATATTGTTATGAGTCAAAATCAAATCGAGACAAAAAAAGAAAAAAAGGGTGGAGGATGTAATAGCATAATTCCAAACTCTAGTGAAAAAAAAGATGAAAAAGAAAAAGACGAATTCATTCAAATTAAACATTTAAAAGAAATAATAGAACGCACTATTCTGGCTCATCATCAGTATAAAATGATGGATGTTTTAAGCTCAAATGATATAAATCTTTCCATACAGTATTTGGAAAAGATTTATCAAAATTTAGAAAGTATAGAAACTGATATATCTTGTAAAAAACCATCTGAGATAAAAGAAGATATTCAATTAATTAATAGTGAACTATCGTCCATTTTTAGAAACTACGGGACTCAGTATATATATGATTTACTAGAAGTAACTTTTGGAAAGAATTTTATTAATTATGCGTCTTCAAATGTGAATGCAAGTGCGAATATGCAACCAGAGTGGGATAATGAAAAATATTCAGTGTTAAAAATGTATTTTCGTCCTATAAACTTTAAGATACTCACATGGAAAAATGATAAAAAAAGCGCAACAAGTGACAAATTGATTCAAAAAAATAAAATAGTTGAAGATTTTGTTATTGTTGAAAAATCGACAAATCTGGATTGTTTTGATATGGCAAGAACAAATAAAAATTTTTTAAATCGCGTATTTGGAATAAAAGTAGCAATTCATAACTATATTGAGCAAAAAACAATAATAATAGGAGGACTTATTGATAATGTGTTTTTAGAGTGCACTTCTTTTAATTATATAACAAATAAATTGACAAGTTTGTGGAAAAATGTACCCAAAGATCCTGAATTTATGGCAGAATCTTTTACAAAATTCATAAAATCGCTCTCTCTAAAAGATATACTCGTGTTTTCAAATGACGAAATTTATTCAAAATATCTTTCAGTTATATCTTTTATTAATTCCGTCAAACAAAAACAAACTTCACAAATAATTAAAGAGTTTATGAATACTGATTTATTTTCGCAGCGATCCATGTTAATTCAGCTACTTTTAAAATCGCATGAACATGAATTAAGGTATTTATCTTATTTATTGTATGACATGTTGTCTAATGAAATTAATCCGCAAGTTGAGTCAAATGAACAAACATCTCTTTTCAATAGTTTACCGTGGAATATTAAACAATATTTTAAAGATGCCATGAAACAAACCGTTTCTTATACAAACGCAATATCAAAATATGAATCTGGAAATATGACGCTTGAACAACAAATATGTTTATTAAAAACAACAGATGCAATAAAAGAAAAAGCCATGGTAAAATTGCGCGAAATTAAATCCAAATCAGATGACACAACAACAAAAGCGCGTCAGTATCTTGAAGGTTTATTAAAAATACCATTTGGCGTTTTCTCAAGAGAAAATATAATGGAAGAAACAAAAAAAATAAAAGACATTTATTCGAATTTGTGTGTAAAAAATGAAATACAAGAGTTATTAAAAAATAATAATATAAAATCACAGTCATGTACAGTGTTGGAAATAAAAAATGCATGTATTCAAATTAATAATGAAATTGAAACGATTGAATTAAAATGTGTTGATAATTTTATTGCATCTATTTTGGATAATGATAATCATCATTATCGTAAAAAAAATCACTTTGTAGCGATTTTAAATAAGATAACAACATTTATAAAAAGACACAAGTTGGTATTTCCAACAGAATCGCACAATAATAAAAATGATAAAACCATACATTATTTAAAAACTGCGATTGATGCGTATATAAAAAAATTATACAAGGCATCTTTATATTCTGATTCTGAATCTGAATCCGAGTTGAATCTTCGTGATCATGTAAATGAAATGTTCAAAGAGTTAATTGTTGAATATAATTTGGAATACAGCTCGCCAATATCCATTATAAGTGATATGCACAATGACACAAATCAAATATCAAACATCATGACGAATGTTGGCAACTATATTGAAAATGTGCACACCGTGCTGAATTCCGCCGTTCATGGACACATATCTGCGAAACGTCAGATTGAAAGAATTATCGGACAGTGGATAAGCGGCGAACCCAGCGGTTACTGTTTTGGATTTGAAGGTCCACCAGGTGTCGGTAAAACCAGTTTGGCAAAATATGGGCTTGCAAAATGTTTGACGAATGAAAATGGTGAAAGTCGCCCGTTTGCATTTATAGCAATGGGCGGTTCAAGCAATGGAAGCACCCTTGAAGGTCACAATTATACATATGTCGGGTCAATTTGGGGAAAAATTGTAGATATATTAATGGATAAGAAATGCATGAATCCTATTATTTTTATTGATGAATTAGATAAAATAAGCAACACAGACCACGGTCGCGAAATTATTGGTATTTTAACGCACCTCATCGATTCTACTCAAAATGACTGCTTTCAAGACAAATATTTTAGCGGCATCGACCTGGATTTATCAAAAGTTCTTTTTATTTTTTCATACAATAATCCAGAAGCTGTAGATAAAATTTTACTTGATAGAATTCATCGAATTAAATTTAAACATATTACGCTTGATGAAAAATTGACTATATGTAACGACTATTTATTGCCAGAAATGTATAGAAAAATGGGATTAGATAATAATGTTATCCATTTTACCGAGAATAATTTGAAATTTATTATTGAACGTTACACATGCGAACCAGGTGTTAGAAAACTAAAAGAATTATTATTTGAAATTGTTGGAGAGATGAATCTTCAACACATTAAAAATAAAACATGCATTCAAGAACTTCCAATTGCTGTCACAAATGATGAGATTAAACTTAAATATTTTCGCGAACGCCATGAAGTTCGTGTTCAAAAAATCCCACCTTTTTCAAACGCGGGTGTAATCAATGGACTATGGGCAAATGCAGCCGGACAGGGTGGAATCATTCCAATTGAAGCGCATTTTTTTCCATGTGACCGTTTTTTTGATTTGAAATTAACAGGCATGCAGGGCGATGTCATGAAAGAAAGCATGAATGTTGCAAAAACGCTGGCATGGTCTTTACTAACCGATGATGAAATCGCCGCAAATTTAGAAAAGTTTTCAAAAACGAAAATGCAAGGAATACATGTTCATTGTCCAGAAGGTGCCACTCCAAAAGACGGGCCGTCGGCCGGAACTGCAATCACATGTGTGATATACAGTATTTTAACAAATAAAAAAATAAATAACCAAGTTGCAATTACTGGAGAGATTAACTTACAGGGAAATGTTACTGCAATTGGAGGGCTGGATTTAAAAATTATGGGGGGGATAAATGGAGGAGTAACAACCTTCATTTTTCCTAAAGATAATATAAAAGATTTTAATGATTTTATGGATAAAAATGGAACTAAAGATCAAGTAAAGTCAACTATTTTTATCCCAGTTTCTTCTATTCAAGAAGTATTGTCTATGATTTTCTGTTGAACCAATTAATGATGACTTCTGCTTCTTCCATGACGCTTTCCCTTCTTTCCTCCTATTGTCATTTTACTCGAGCATTCTGCTCTTCCACCTCTCATACCGCGCTTTGCACTTCTACCGCGCTTTGCACTTCTACCGCGCTTTGCACTTCTACCGCGCTTTGCACTTCTACCGCGCTTTGCGCTTCTACCGCGCTTTGCGCTTCTACCTCCCATGGATACCTGTCCCGAATATCCAACCGGTGCCGCCATTGTTTGTTTATCTTTATCTTCTTGTGATTGTCCTGCACCCATTTTCAAGTAATGTATATATTTATAATAGTTATAATATAAGTAAATATAATATTTTTTTATTTTTTATACAATTAATATATAAAAAATATTCTAAAGTTTTTTTATAAAATTTATTCATTGAGGTATGTTTGATATTTTATACAAATTATATCATCAAAAAAATACATTTCATTTATTTATAATATCATTTATTGTATTTGCGATTTTAAACATAATTGAGAATGTTATTCATTATAATATTGGTAAAACATCAAATCATCCAATTGAAATAACAAATCCTACTCCGAAAGATTGGAAAAAAATAATAATCACAATGATTATTTTTGCCTTATTACAAGGAATTTTCACAATGTATTTTTACTAAATGTTTTATTTTATTTTTATTTTTATTTTTATTTTTATTTATTCAAAATTCGCCTCGCAAAAACATGGATGCAATCTCTGGTGTTGAAGTGTCGAACCCGGCAAGGTTGAGCGTGTTCTTGTCGGTCGGGTCTGCAATCGTGAAACAATTTCCCGTCATTCCAATGACAATCAGCTTTGCTTGGATTCCCGTGAGGGCGCGGTATCTCACCAGAGCAGATTGTGGGTGCTCATTTGGCGCATACGTTTCATTGTCTGTCATGATGATGAATGCGTCGACATGCAAATTCTTCTCAATCGCATGTTTGATGGGAAGAACGCAATCTGTGGCGCTGAATGCCATTCCACTTGTTGCACTCATTGCTTGGTCGATTGTCATACCGCGAGTCAACTGATTTCTTGTAAAGGGTAAGCTGAGATCGGTGAGTCCATCCGAGAATGCAACAACGTTTACATTCTTCTCGGTTTCAAGGTAAAGAAGCGCCATTGCAACCGTTGCATCACGACAATTCAAAATTGTCGATCCGAGTACAGGAGAACTCATGCTTCCACTGACATCCAGTGCCACCATCATTCTTTTACCGGTGGGTGTAATTGTCCCGTATGACAACTTGTAAAGCTGGGTCATTGCAACCAGAACAAACATGTTTGGCGTCCAGCTGAGCGATCCCAAATCTCCATATCCGTTTTTGTAAACCTTGGAAGCAATGAGCACCTTGATGGGGTGAATGCGCGCCTTCAGAACTTCTTCTTGGTTTGAAAATCGTGCTGCAATTTCCTTGTATTTGTCTGCCACAACACCAATTTGGGTAAGTTTCCCAAGATTTCGCAGAAGCGCCTCCATTGGCATTGTTTCAAGCAGCGTCGCCCAAATTTCCTTGCTTCCAAACAATGCTGTTGGAACGTGTTCGCGAACAAGACGTCCGGAACGAATGAGTGCGCATGCAAGAGGAACGTCCTTGTTTTCACCTGCATCATGAAGCGCATTCAAGTGTTTCAGAAAATGCGCAACCTGTTGAAGCTGTGTCATATTCCTTTTTTTTGAAGATCCTTCCTCCTCATGGTCAGAAATTATAACGAGCGAATCGTCATCTTTGTCTTGTTTGACAGCAGTAGCAGCAGCAGCAGAAGGTTTAAAGGACGGCAACATTGAGGTTAGCGCAGAAACAAATCCTCCAACTTTTGTGGCGACTTGAGCGCCAGGTTTTGGTGCGGCTGTAGAAAGTGACGCAGTTGTCGGAATCTGGGGCGTTTCAATTGCATTCAGTTTTTGCAAAAATTCTGCCTTTGTCATAGCTTTGAATGGATTCGGTAACACGACAACATTTTTTGAAGCAAGAGTGGCAAGTGTTTTGTCGGAAGGTACCTTTGACTTGCGTGCATACTTCATCATGACGTAGTCAAACATCAAACGCGCACCATCGTCGGCAAGAGTTGTTGGGTCAACGTGCAACATCCGAATCATATCCGCGTGAGTCCATCCCTCACGATTCTGATACTTTGTCATGTGGTATGCTAGATCTCGCCCCGTGTGTGAAATGTAGTAGTGTGACATGGCGCGCCTGAAACCCGTTCCCCACCCTTTTCCCTTGTTTACGGTCTTTGACATTGACAAGTCGCGAACAAATCCGGCAAGCATGAACGCATGTGTCGGAATGCGAATGCAAACTTTCAAGGTCTCGAAAGCGATTTTCTTTTCTTCTGGTGTTTTTGCAAACACGATTGCGGCGGCGAGTGACAGTAAAACGGGTTCTTGTTTGGGAGCACGACCACCCACCGAAACCGCTTTCAAAAGATCACAAAGCTGAACAAATTGCGACGGGTCGGGATTACGAATCATTTGCAGAACTGACAATGCGCACTCGTGACTGACTTTTTCTGCCTGCATATAGTAGTTGCCCATATCTTTTGCTCCACCCATCACAAGGTAGCGATTGACATGTTCAAGCAGGGATAATTGCCACACATATCCTCCTGAATAATTCAAAACTTGATTGATATCCAATTTGCACGTTTGCGGAATGGTGGCACGATTTTGTGGCTGTAGAGCAACCATTGCTCCGCTTGCGCTTGCGCCTTTCTTATTTCCTTTCTTACCTTTGCCTTTGGCGGATGCGGATGCAGCTTTGATGGGCATGTTTTGATGAACGAATGATTTTGTTTGTAGATAACAGAACTACAAACTATTTTTATAATTTTAATTTATTCAATTTTTATTTTTTTACATTTTATATAAAATATAAAAAATATTTATAAATATTTTTTTATATTATATTTAAAATAATATAAAAGTAACTTTATATAAAGTATTATTATATATTATTATATATTATTATATATTATTATAAAAATGCACCAGTATTATGATTATTGTGACACGTATGACTCCTATGACAGTGGGTTAACTTTAGATGGAAAAAATAGTGTAAAAACATTTTCATGCGATGAATGCAAACAATCTAAATTGATTTTAAAAAAAAGTACAAGTGATCCAAAATTCAAATGTGAAGAGTGTATTCAAAAAAAAGAGGATTCAATATTTCCTACACCTATACCCACATTCAATCCGGATGTAGTATTGAATTTGCCAGTATCTTCATCATTTCAAGCTTCACCTGCAATGCTTACAGCGGATGGCATGTATCAGCCATATCAGCAATATCAACCCTATCAACTTCAACAGCCGCAACAAGAGCAACAAGGGCAACAAGGGCAACAACCCACATTTGATACAACTCCTCAATTTTCATGGAGGTGGTTTAATTTCTTTGTTTAGAGATTCCATATTGGAACGCTAGTTTTTCACGAAGAAGCGCAACAGGTTCAGATGCCACACGTGCTCGTTGGGCATCTGAAACGAATTGGGATTTTGGGAAAGTTGTTTGTTTGGGTTGTTTGGGTTGTTTGGGTTGTTTGGGTTGTTTGGTGGGTGGTGATGGTGATGGTAATGGTAAAGCATTTTCTACTTCTTCGTATGTTGTTTCATCTTCAATTGGGAGCAACTTGCAGTTTTCGCCAACCATTTCATTCCAAAATCCAATTACTTTTTTTGTTGATGGATCAATGCATGCATTGTCGTTTCGACGAAGAAAGCAGTGTTTGTTTTCAATGAAAAATCGAGAACACGACGGAGGTGGGACAATGTAATCAGATCTTGGTTGGTAAAACATGGTTGTTGAGGGAGCATAATCGGTTACATATGTTTTGTAATCATTTTCTGTTTTTTCTCTTTGTTTTTTCGGTGTTTGTTTTTGTTGTTCTTGCGAATGTGTTGTCGGCGTTGTCGGCGTTGTCGGCGTTGTCGGCGTTGTCGGCGTTGTCGGTGTTGTCGTTGTTATTGTTACAACCCTTCGTTTGATTGTAATCTTTTTGTTAGTTGTTTGTTTTTCTTGTGGTTTTGGCGTCTGATGCGCTTGTTCTTGTTCTTGTTCTTGTTCTTGTTCTTGTTTTTGTGATGTTGTTGTTACAACCCTTCGTTTGATTGTAATCTTTTTGTTAATTGTTTGTTTTTCTTGTGGCTTTGGCGTCGTCTGATGCGCTTGATCTTGACATTGACCTTGATCTTGTGATGTTGTTGTTACAACCCTTCGTTTGATTGTAATCTTTTTTTTTTCAGTCATTGTTGTTTGAGTTACGGTTCCTTGTGGCTCTTGTTGTTGGGGCTGCTGTTGGGGTTGCTGTTGTTGTTGGGGCTGTTGTTGTTGGGGTTGCTGTTGTTGTTGGGGCTGCTGTTGTTGTTGGGGTTGCTGTTGTTGTTGGGGTTGCTGTTGTTGTTGGGGTTGCTGTTGTTGTTGGGGTTGCTGTTGTTGTTGGGGCTGCTGTGGCGGTTGCGGCTTCGGCTTCGGCTTATCATCATAGTATGATGGAAACCACATTGTTGAAAAAGATGCAAGTGGGCGTTGTTGCTGTTGAGCCATTAATAAAAATATCCTGATCCTGGATCCTGAAATAAGTATTCTAAAAAATAATAAATTATAAATTAAAAATTCAATTTGTAATTTACATAATGTAAATAATGCGTTTTCAAAATTCAAACTTTATATTTATGATATTTATTTTTATACGTTTTACTCTTACAACGCCTGCATGTATATTTTTTACCAGTTTTTTTATTAAGTGAATGCAAAAGTTTGCAACGCGACTTTTTACGACGGCTTTGACGTCCTCCTCCTCTATGAAATCTTGGTGCTATTGTGCTAACAAGCATTGTATTGGCTTTTGCCCTCCTTAAATTTATAAAACTATCAAGTGTAATTTCGGATAGGGAGTCATTCAAGTAGGATAAAGTCGAGAATAACAAATTAAACGGACGATTTGATAACATAATTAAGTCGTACATTATAGGTATCTGAAAAGGTTGCGAATAAATCATTGTACTTGGGTTGACAAGTCGATAAATTAATGCAGTTGTTAACGACATATTTCCTGGTGATCCTGTAATTATATTTTGATTTCTCTCCTCGTTCGGCCGAACTGAAACCTGCGGCGGCGATGGTGGTGGTGGTAGCGGCGATGGTGGTGGTGGTAGCGGCGATGGTGGTGGAGATGATGAAACCGTGGTTAAATTAATATTGTTTAAAGCAAGGGGTGTTAAAAGTATTGCATTACCATCACTAAGACATAATAACCTTATAAATAATCGATAACTGTCATGAATAGTAAATTTATTTTTAATACAATATATCATAAAACAATCAAATAATATGGTTTTAATATAACTAATCTTCACATCCGCCTCTTCTATGGATGTTTCCTCATATCTTTTTTTATATGCGGAGTAACTCTCCTTGGGATTTTGGCCTTGTGCAAAAACTAAAAATGTTCTTTCAATGCCGCAAGTAAATATTGCACCCCTCTTATTGTTATAATGTTTCAACGCAGTTCGATATACATCTTTAGTGGTTAAAGAATCTAATACACTTCCAAGTGTGACACTTGAAGCCCCACCTTCTACCAATTCATTTATTTCTTCACCTTTTGTTTTTATTTTACTAACTTGTTCAATTTGTTCTTCAAGAGTTATCAAAGGCAATAATCCAAATTGGTCTGTATATTCTATAGTTAATACATTGTCAAACAATTTTTGATCAAACAAAATAGTCATAAAAATAAAATAATATATATTTAGATTGATATTATTATTTTCTATTGGTTAATTCAATTTCTCTAAATTCCAATACTTATATAAATAAAACCAAACATTCCATGTATCATTTACATGGCTGTCTTGGGTTTTTGTTACAAGGTTGAATAATTCTGGACTGCGCATATAACAAGTTGATAAAATTTGCTGATCGCATCCCGCGAATTGTTTTCCCGTAATGTAAATATCAAACGCCTTGTAAAAAAGTTGAAATAACTTGTTAATAGACGCGATGCTGCCACCGAACATTCCACCCAAATGCACCGTATTAAAAAAAATAAGCTGATTCATTTCATGAGGTGAATACGGTTGAATCAACATAATGTCAATTTTATCTTCTGAAACGCGCTCATAAACGGGGAAATATTCCAGAATGGTTGTATCCGCAGTTCTGAAACTCCCAATGTCGATCCATACGTACTTGTCGCTGCCATATACATTTCTCTCCATTGCCTCCTTCATGAAGATTAATTTTGAATTCCATATCAAGTAACATTCTACCGTTCTACCGCACGCTTTTTGAGGATCCATCGAATATTGGTGTGCCCATATTTTCAACGGATACCGTTTTAATAACTTGAAATCTTTCATTGGAATACATATTACCGTGAATAATGCGCCTCTTGTGTTTTGTTTACATATTGCATTCATGTAATCCACTAAATCCGGTGATGTAAATATTACCATTTTACAGAACCGACCCACTCCCAATAATAAATTTCGAATCCATACATCATATTGTTGCGGTTTATGTTTCGATTTTATGCAATAGTATGCAGTAACAATAGTTACCGACTTTTCTAAAGTATTGTCGCTCATTTATATTCTTTTATTTCTTTATTTATATTTTATATTTAACTATCTTATTTTACGATTTCATTCATTCATTCATTTATTCATTCATTTATTCATTCATTCATTCATTCATTCATTCATTTATTCATTCATTCATTCATTCATTCATTCATTTATTCATTCATTCATTCATTTATTCATTCATTCATTTATTACGACGTCTCGTTTTTTTTTTATTATTAATTATTAATAATTTTACATTTTCTTTTTCTAAGTTTTGGTTTTGTTCAATGGGCTCTCCTATAGTGATTCGTTTATTTTGCGAAGGTTCTTCTTGTTTGACTTTATCGCCACGAATAATCTCATCTGTGCCACCCCCACCACCCACTCTTAAAGCAGAAGAAGGTGCATTTTCTAAATTTGCATCAACAATAAACATTTGATTTACGGGGTTTTTATCGTTATCGAAAAGTCCATTTGAATTTGCAGGTCTTGTATATATTTTTATTCCATTTTTTGCAAATTGTGCGCAAATTTCAGCATCGTGTAATAAATTGCAACCAAAATTTCCTCCAAATAGAATTCTCTTTACCGGTCCGCTCATTCCAATATCTACTACAGGTGCGCCTACTTGCAGACCCTTAAAATAATTGATTATTATTTTTAAAAATGAAAATACTTGACCGCTTTCTATATTTACGTTGTCCCCTTCGTATAGTCCAACATTAATACTGACATACACCGTTTCATTCATCATACTTCCAAAATTAGTTCTAAATGGATTTCCATCGTCTTGAAATCGTTGAAACTTATAAAAACTGCAAAATTTAATTTGATCAATGGTATTCACCGTATCGCTTGCTAGTATTGTATTGTAAAATATTTCATTCGAATTAAAAAAATTTCCATCACTTTTATATATATTATGTTGTAACGCACTTTGATGATTTGAAGTCAATGAAACCAAATTTTTATTGAGTGCGTTACCAAGATATGCGATTCCAGTGCGTGTATCCGGATTACTGCAAATTATAATATTTAAATTTAGGTCACTGCTTTCGGCTTTCTCTTGAAGAAAATTTTTAAACTGTTTTACTTCCTCGTATTTATCAAATGTTGTCATAAAACGTTGTTTCCAATTATCTAATGTTAGACCAGTGTGGCGGGGATCGGTGGCATCATCCGGGATTAAAATCAGTTCTACGTAGTTATCGCAAAAAAATTGAGCCAAGTTGATACACCCGGCATAAATAAATAAATATATAAAGTTGTCGTAAAATTGTTTTACAACATGTAAAATTAGATTATTTATATTAGCCCCCGCCATCGTATTTAATTGAATAATGGTGCTTGATACAACTGACCAAAACCATAGAATTCGATTCACTCTATTGAATATTGCATTGCAGTTTGAATCTAGTGAAATAATACGATTTGTTGAAATAAAAACAATGTTTCGATTTGGCATTTTTGAATCCAAGTCATTATACATTTTTTCCAAAAAGCCCTTTGTTATTTTTTCGTTACTGTCTCGGCGGTCAACCTCTTGAAGAAACAACATCATAGATGGATGCATCATAAATATTTTTTTTAACTCTAGTATAGAATTCATAAAACGAATGAACTCATCGCGGGTGTATGGTGTGGGTGCTCCAATTTTTACCATATTCCAATCTCCAACTTGTTGATAATTGGAACGAATTGTTATCGGATATTGAATTTGGCTGACCGCTTCTGCAGTTACAAAAATATTTTCATGAACTATATAAACATTATTTTCAATGCAGCACAGTTCACATATTGAATTATATTGACTTGTTATATTTTCATCATTGCTTTTCGATTCGACAATTTGAATAGTTGATGTTAAACCCGAATCTTCCAACACGCACGTGAATGTAAACCCGTAATGATTGGTAAGATCCAAAGGATCAACTATAGTATAACTCATAACGGCGACATGCTTATTCGAATACTTATCTTGTGCCAGTGTCATGCATTGGTATTTATAATTATTTTTAATAATTTGCGGAGCAACGGCTCGATATAACGTGGGCACTTTAACTACTGCCTGCGTGTTTACATTTGTTTTCAAATCAAAAACGTTGAAACTGGTGGTAACGTGGCTGTTATTCATATTGGCAGGGTTTGTAGTTTTATCGAAGAATGCAGCAAATCCCAATAAATATTTTTTAGAGGCAACCGATAAAAGAGAAAGAGACGCGTTGAATACAACATTATTCGCGTTTGCATTTGTTTCTATTGGTTCAAACGCGCATTCCTGTCGATAATCATTTAAAAGTGTGTTATATTCACTTGATATTGTCAACTTGATAATTGAATTGCATCGCATACTAGCTCTTATAAAGCCATTCTTGTCTGGAATAGCGAGACCCCCTGTCACTGCCGCGTTTGTCGCTTCCTCATATCCTCTGTAATTAAAAAAACTGAAATAATTGAAATATCCTCCAACATAAAATGTGGTTTTATTTTTTTTATTGCTATTTTTACTATCTTTTTTTTCTTCTTCTCCTTCTTTTTTGTCTTCTCCTTCTTTTTTGTCTTCTCCTTCTTTTTTGTCTTCTTCTCCTTCTTCTTCATCACAAATAATTGAATTTACATTCACATATTGACCTGCTGCTGCTGGAACTTCAAAACTAATACCAGATATTACTCCCGCAATTACACCCACTCGACTTCCCAAATTACTATCGATTGGATACATTCTTGCAGACACATTAAAATTGGGATTTGATTCGTCTACGGGTATTTTTATAACTAGACACCCAATGTTGAATATGTCAGCCACGGCACCGACACCAGTAGATTGAATTTGTATGTTACCTCCAAATAACGCTACATATTCTAAATAATTTGCGTCTCCTTCGACTATTATCCTTTTCTTTTTACAAATGCAAATTTTATTAATATTTGTTTGCATAGTACGATTTATAACGACTGGTGGTGGTGGTGGTGATCCAGGTACATCATGATAAACGTTGATTATCTTATATGATTTAAGATCAATCATTATCAAAGGCACTGAAATAGCATCAACTTGACTTATCACCGTCCGCCCATTATCTTTAACTGTTCGAAAACTATAAAAGTATGTCCCTCCAATCAACATATAATTCCCAATAATGTCGATGCACAATATTTCACTATTTTCATGAAATGATATTATAGTTGGTGTTATTTCTTTTGTTTTTAAATTAAACTCATACACCGCAGAAATAATAGTAGTTGCCCCACCATCTACATATTTAAATTTACCTCCCAAATATAAAATGGGATTACTGGCATCTTCGTTATATTTCATACATTTGAATCCATAATACGTGTCATCCCGACGGTAAGCTAATTCTAAATCTTTTATTTTATGAAAATATTCATTATTAAATCGATATTTATCATTTGAAACAAGGTTGTAATATACGCCATTATACGCTAAAGGGTAATAACTAGATAATTTCCAATCGTTTTGCAACGCATACATTAGTTTGCATGTTACAAGTGCGTTTTTCAAACATACTGGGGCTGTAACGCTGTCATCTTTTTCTCCTATTTCGCCATCACCTTCTTCTTCATCGCCTTCGCCTTCTTCTTTGTCGCCTTCGTCCAACCCGATTTCATTTTCAAGTTGATTGGTAAATTTAGTTTGCTCTTGAGATTCAATAAGGTCATTCCAAAAAGTATCCCAAACAGTTGAAAAATTATCGGCAATTAATTTCTTTTTTACAGAACAACCAACGCGAAAAGTATTTAATTTTTGTTTACGATCGTATTCAGATTGTAAAAACAGTTTCAGGCAAGTCAAGTAGCTGTCGTCATCATAGCCCGGCTGTTTTACAATGGTAATTATTTTGGAATTTCGCTGTGCCGAATAAATATAATATTTCACCCGTCCTCGAACAAAATACAAACTATTTTGAGAGAAAAATAGTTGAGTTAAAAAATTAATATTCGATTCAACATTCTCTCTTCGCTTTGTTTCTGAAATGGTTGAGCGTAGATGCTGCGGAGGAGTTTTGCTTACCAAATTTGCGACAATTTCATTGAATTCTTTTGAGGTTGAAGATATAATCCCACCCTGAATTAACGGAACAACTCGAAACACTTCGCCAATAAGTGCAACGTCTCGCGGATTAATTTGAAGTTCGCTTCCATTTCCACTTCCATTTGACAGTCCTTGGTTGCTTTTATTTTTTATATTTATGGTTCCACTGGTTAAATTTAATACCGCTTGCATATTTACATAAATCAATTGAAGGGTTGGTCTTGGCAAATCGGACGACTTTCCGCTGTATATAAAAATCCCAACAGCTTCTTTACTCTCATCTTCATATGCGTATGAAACTTCAAGCGTCCATTTTCTTATAATGTCGATTTTATGAAAAAATTGTCTACACAACTGTTGCAATAATGAACTGGCGCTTACGCGATTTGCACCAACTTGTTGACTCTGAACCGGCAGTGACAAAACCACATTATTTCCGATGAATGTTTTAATCATCAACATTTTATTCTCTCTGGAATCAAATAACCATAAAACAATTTTTTTAAATCGTGTGTCTGTTTGCATGGTTTGTAAATTCACTTTTTTCATGTTTTTTGATTGCACACCACTCGAGTCAAGAACTTTTCTTTTAACTGTAACTACTTCATCGTCGTCATCGTAGTACCCGGATGGACCCCCCGGTCCTAATCCTAATCCCCGACCATATCCATAAGGCCCGTTTAAATTTTGAGAATAAAAGTACGGATCTCTATATCCTACTCCCAATTGTGGCGACATTCCCATTCCCATTCCCATTGGAAAACGGTAACCGGCGGAACTCGGATACGGTCTTACACCACCATATTGATATTGAACAACTTTGGAACTCGTAGTCGCCGCCGCAGCGCTTTCATCAAATAATGAATAAAATCCGGTCCATTTCTTCGGATCAAGTGTATTGAATGAAAAAACAGGATTTGCCAAAAATGCAGTGCTTGGATAATTGGGAACTGTTTTTACAACAGCTTTTTTCTCAGGCGTTGCAGGCGTTACTAACTGTTGACTTTTTGAAATTATCTTTTGATTCAAAGTTAACGCATCAGAATCAGAATAAGCATATGCGCCATAGTCACCAATAAACCCTTTGTCATTCCACTCATTTACAATAATTATATTTTTATCATTTTGAGTTTGGTCCAATATAAAATTGTACAACTCGTCGGATAGGGTTAACATTTTATCAATTCCACCCGCCGACGCTTGATCTATAGCTATCAGTTCTTCAAATCGATTTCGAATTGTTTCATTTTTTGAACAAAGAACAATTCTGTATTCATCTAATATAACAACATTATTATCCGCACCCCTAACTCCGGTTACTTTTTCGTTTTGTTTTTTAATAATTTTAGAAAACTGTTTTAAATACTTGTACATGGAATTTACAAATATAATTCTAACATTTTTTCTGTCAGGTTCTGTAATTGCCCCCAAATATTCGTCACTCATCATTATGTCCGGAATACGAATTTCAATTACTTTTTTAAAAGTTACTTGGTTTTTACTAGTACTTGTTTTCGCTTCATCATCCAATGCATTTTCTGTTGCAAGAAGCATTAACTTTGCATCTTCCTCTTTACCACCCCCAACAAGAAGATTTCTTCCATCGCCTTCTCTTCTAAAAGTAATAGGTGGTTTGCCATCAATCGTTCCATATTCATAAAAAGTCGTTTTTATTTTTTCTTCATAATATGCCTTTGCGCTGCTTAAAATTGTGTCTATAATGTCGTTCATATATTTTTCATATACTTTGATATTGAATCTTAAAATCGTGCTGTTTTTATTCGATTCGTATAATCTTCTATAAAAAAGTGTTTTACTGCTGCTCAAATCAATTCCCCACGTATTCAAAACATGCAAATTTGAAGGTGAACTAGTAATTGGTGTTGATCTTTTTGTATCAATTAGCGCGTATACACCTTTAAATAGTTCGGTAAACGATTTCATACCTCCACCTTGGTCTTTGTTTGTAACACAAAATGCATAAAATGACATGGGGTTAAATACGCCATTTTCTAATTTCATCGCTGGAGCAACGGGTGGGCGAGAGAATTCATTATATACGGTTTTAAAACTGTCAGCACACATATTATAGTCATAACAAACTATACTTGACGGGATTGCCGCATCTTCAAAATTCGATTTTTCTGATACGCTGGTTAGCTTACCATTATGAAATCCGACGATTGAAATAACGCTTATTTCTGTCTTTTTCACCATTAAAATGCCAATATTTTGCTGCATTGCACCCTTGTCGGTTGAAGCGGCTACTAGTCCGTCCACACAAGAATACATCCCTTTAAACTCTGGATCATCATTGATTGTCAACTCTTTAAAATTATCATATCCCAGCGCATACGCCGCTGCAATATTTCCATAGTTTACATCACTTTGCACGTCATTTTGCAAATTTGTATAAATAACCATAACGTTATTAATAGTTTTATCCGGTCTTCTGTCTGGATTGGTTGGATCGCCACCATCAACAATTGTCGCCTTGAATTTTCCAAATACAATCACTACTTCCGGATTGTTTACATCCACTCTTATATTTTCAATTGTATCGGAATCATCAAATGTTACTGGAAGGGGCAAATCGGTTACCACCGGCAGCGCCCCCCTTATATCGATGACTGCGCATGATAATATGTTACGCTGTAAGGTTTTCTCTTTTAATCCCAACCATAATAAATTATTACGTATAGATGTGTTGGTTGCTGTTAAGTTGGCAAGTTCTACCATAGTTTCGTTAAGTTTGCGTGTATAGTAAGCTGTTAACACCGTGTTTGCAGCCGGCGTTTTATTCTGCATAATTCTATAAAAAGCATAATTATCCATTATATTTTTAAAAAGTTTATTCACGCTAATAACACTGCATGATAGTTTATAAATTAAAGGTGCACCTAACCCATTAGTGTCGATAAGTATTGGGTTCTCGATCCAGACCCCACCCCCTCTATTATATGGTAAGAATAAGAAATCACCACCATTCACATCTTTACTATTTGAAACTACAATAAACCGATAATCATTATCATCTGAATATTTTATTTCCAATAGTTTTTTTAATTTACTATTATATCTTACAAAATCGATAGGTTGGATGCATTGGTAAATAAAATCGAAATCAAAATAAGTAGGACCTGGGGGAGCTGGGGGATGGGGGTACTCATGTCGGAACATGAAAATTGCAAAATTTCCAAGTACGGCACGATTTCGAACGGTAATATACTCTACGGGAGGTTGTCGCATCGGCAATGATTCGTTTGAATATTTATAACAAAACATAATTCCTTGAAAATCTCCAAGAATTATAAAATTATTAGAAGTATGATTTAACCATCTATTATCATTTTTAGTAATACAAACCACATCATTGATTGTTGAAGAAATGGCTTGTCCTGCAGCATCATGTGAATATGTTCTTACAATATCATATAATTCAGAAGCATTT
>Ga0114966_10000516_pt1 | contig 36959 bp, 26 predicted proteins | sample M_130207_XF_Meta_FD_87029 | JGI IMG/M metagenome (GOLD analysis project Ga0114966, IMG submission 87029) | Freshwater microbial communities from Lake Montjoie, Canada to study carbon cycling - M_130207_XF_MetaG | ecosystem: Environmental > Aquatic > Freshwater > Lake | place: Lake Montjoie... | reverse complement strand
GATGGACGGTGATGCAGTTCTATTTAATCGTCAACCTACTCTCCATAGAATGAGTATGATGTGTCATATCGCACGTATTATGAAGCGAGGTGATACTTTCAGAATGAATGTGGCTGATACTAAACCGTACAATGCCGATTTCGACGGGGATAGACATATGTAAATAACATTTTGTCCCCAACAGGGAGCGTGAAAAGCGTGCAACTCCCTAGTCATTTATAACTCTATTTAAAATAATATAAAAATAAAATGCTCTTATAATATAAAATGAATTTTGATTTGACATTAAAAAATAAAAGGATTGAAGATGAAAAATTAAGATGGGTTGAAATTTATAAAATTACAAATATAGTAAATCAAAAAATATACATTGGTCAAGCAGTTTCTCATATGCGTAAAAGTAATAAATTATTACCTCATGGTACCGAGGGAAGATTTATTAAACATTTACAAGAAGCACTTGGTAATAATACTACAAAATATAGTTGTCGGAACTTAAATAATGCTATTAAAAAATATGGAAAAGATAAATTTACTTTACAATTACTTCATAATTGTAGTTTGGAAGATGCAAATAAGTTAGAATCTGAAGAAATATTTAATCATAATTCATTTGTTCCAAATGGTTATAACTTGACTACATCGTGTAAATCATTTTGTCCATCTATTGAATTTAGAAAAAATATATCTTCAGGCATAATAAATTCTTTACTTGATAAACGCATTAAACGCATTATGAAATATAAGGTAAATATAACCGACAATTATGAAATGTATATTACTCCAAAATATAGAAATGAAACCCAATGTGGATGGAGAATAAGACTAAAAGATATAGTTATATCAGATAGTAAAATACCTTCAAACAAAGAATTTGAGTTTACTTCAACCTTAATTTCATTAGAAGAAAATAAAATAAGAGCAATTGAATTTTTACAAAATATAATAGAGTTACAAAATGGCAACATGACCAAATTGCGGGAAACCTCCTTAGAGCCTTCACTACCACTCTCAATTGGAAACTTTTGTGAGGAACTCGGTTAATAGCCGAACCCAATGGTAATAATGTGAAGGATTGGGCAATCCGCAGCCAAGCCCCTAAACTCGTTATGATAGAGTATGGGGAAGGTTCAGAGAGTAGACGGTTATGGGTCTTAAATGAAGGTTTAATCAACCAGATAAGGCTTAAGGTGTATTCCAGCCCTTTGGGAAACCTTAGGGAAATTCATTGGAGATGAATTTACATATGCCACAGGATCCTGAATCTGAGGCAGAATTAAAAAATTTGGCGGCAGTTCCATATCAAATAATTAGCCCCGCCAACAACTCGAGTATAATAGGTATTTATCAAGACTCAATGCTTGGATGCTATCAATTCACAAGACCGGATGTCAAATTTAGTCCGAGGGATGCAATGAATATACTAATGATGTTTAATGGTGTAAACGAACACGAGCTATTAAAAAATGCGGAAAGCGAAAAGGGAATCACAAACTTTGATATTTTAAGTCAAATAATGCTTCCATTGTCGATGAAATATAAAACAAAAGCATTCAAAGAGGATAAAGACGACGCAAAAACATCCAACGCTGTGTTGGAAATCAGAAACGGAAAATATATTCGCGGACAAATGGACAAAGGCGTTCTCGGTGCAGGCACAAAAGGTCTTCTTCAAAGAACGTGTAATGATTTTGGTAATATGGCATCCGCTAAATTTATAGATGATTTACAAAATGTTGTTACAGAATATATGAAATCGAGTGCATTTAGTGTTGGTATTAGCGATTTAATTTCAGATCAAAAAACAAATGACGAAATCGTTAAAGTTATTACTCAAAAGAAAAGCGAAGTAAAACATTTAATAGACCAAACACAAATAGGAATATTTGAAAATAATACAGGAAAAACCAATGAAGAGGAGTTTGAAACACAAGTGAATAATATTTTAAATCAAGCTACTTCTGAATCAGGTAAAATTGGATTAAAAAATCTGAATAAAAATAATAGATTTGTTACCATGGTTAATGCGGGCTCTAAAGGTTCAGATTTGAATATTTCCTTTATGATTTCTTGTCTTGGGCAACAAAACGTAGATGGCAAACGTATTCCTTATGGTTTTGAACACAGAACATTACCCCATTTTACAAAATATGATGACTCTCCTAGTGCACGTGGTTTCGTAGAAAGTTCTTATATTAATGGTTTGTCACCACAAGAGTTGTTCTTTCATGCTATGGGTGGTCGTGTTGGTTTAATTGATACTGCAGTAAAAACATCTACTACAGGTTATATTCAAAGAAGATTAATTAAAGGTCTCGAAGATTTAATGGTGTCATATGATATGACTATTAGAACAAATAAAAATAAAATTGTGCAGTTCGCTTATGGAGATGATAATATTGATACTGTTAAAGTAGAAAATCAACCGATTAGCCTTGTTTCAATGAGTGTTCAAGATATTTATGCTCATTATTTGATGCCGGAAGAAAATGGCAAAATCAAAACACTTGGTAATATATTCTTAAAAAATACAATGACTAGATATAAAAAACAACATGAAGAAACGATGAAAAAAATGAATTTCTATATTGAATTTATGATTAATAAACGTAATGAAATTATTGAAAAGGTATTTAAAAACAAAGGAGATATCGTTGTTAATTGTCCAGTAGCATTTTCATATATTATTGGTAATATTCAAGGACAAACAAATCTAACCAGTTCATCATTAGTCGATATTACGCCGTTAGAAGCATTTCAAATGATTGAACAGTGTTATGAAAATTTAAATAAAAATCATTATGCATCTCCTACTAATTTGTTTAAAACATTATTCTTCTTCTTCTTGTCTCCAAAAGAATTATTAATTGTAAAAAGATTTAATAAAGCAGCGTTAACATTATTATTAGATACAGTGACAATTGATTATAAAAGAGCTATTGTTACACCAGGTGAGATGGTTGGCATGATTGCAGGTCAAAGTATTGGCGAGGTCTCAACACAAATGACACTAAATTCTGTTACATATGAGACACCTATTATCGTAAGGAATACTGAAGGAAAAATTCAAAAAATTATGATTGGGGATTTTATTGAAAATAAAATTAAAAATGCTACAAAAACTGAATATTACAAGGACAAAGACACTACATATTCAGAAGTTGATGATTATTGTGAAATTCCTTCGTGCACAGAAGATGGTGAAATGTTGTGGAAACGAATTGAAGCAGTTACAAGACATCCAGTTGTTAACAAAGATGGCACGAATACAATGTTAAAAATTACTACTAAAGAACAAAGAGAAGTAATTGTAACAAAGGCGAAGTCAGTATTAAAATTAGTGAATGGTAAAATAATTCCTATTAATGGTTCAGAATTAAAAGTAGGTGATTATCTACCAGTGTCTAAAATGTGTGTGGATTTTACAGAAACACATACACTAAATTTGAAGACAATTTTACCACCAACTGAATATATTTATTCATCAGAAGTTGAAAAAGCACAAGCGGTTATGAATCAGTATCATTGGTGGACAAAAAATCAGGGTTCTACATTTACACTTCCTTATAAACGCAGTGATAGTTTTGTTGCTAAAGTTAGTGAGAAATTGCGTAATGGTTGTAAATCGAAAACGTCATTTGAAACTGGTTGTGTTTATACATTGCAAACAAATATGAATAATTACCAAATTCCTGAAAATTTACCACTTGATTATAATTTAGGATATTTAGTTGGCGCTTATGCTGCGGAAGGATGTATGACGAAATTTCAAATATCAATCGCAAATAATGATATTGAATATTTTACGCCTATCTTAGAACTTTGTGAAAAATATAACTTAACTACTAAAATTTATCGCAATGAAAATAAAAATCAATCAGGATGGACAAGTCAAGATTTGCGCATATATAATACAGTTTTGTGTCGTTTATTGGAACGTTTTTGTGGAAAGTTAAGTCATAATAAATTTGTATCTAATGAAATTATATTTTCAAATAAAGAATGTTTGCTTGGATTTATGGACGCTTATATTGGCGGCGATGGATGTGTAAATACAAATTGTAATAATCATTCGCATGAAATATCAATGTCATCCGTTTCAAAAGAATTATTAATAGATGTTCAACAAATTCTTAATATTTTGGGTTGTTACAGTAAGATATCAAAATTTAAAAAACAAGAAACAAATAATAGAGGTTCCAAAGATATTAAACAATTGTATACTTTATATGTTCGCAATAAACAAGCTCAAAAACTAGCGAAACAATTAAATATTAAATTGAATTATAAACAAGAAAATTTAAAAAAGATTTTGTCACACGAATTTAAATATGAATATTGTCATTCAGATACTACTGTTCCAAATGAAATAGATGGTCAAATTCAGATGATACCGCGCGACGAAATGACAAACTGCTTTGATACTTATTTCGATAAAGTAATTTCCATCGAAGAAGTTCCAAATACAACAAATTACGCGTATGACCTAACAATTGTAGACACACGAAATTTTAACATCTATAATGGTCTCGCGATTGTCGACACATTCCATTTCGCTGGTGTTGCATCCAAATCCAACGTGACTCGTGGTGTGCCAAGAATTGAAGAAATATTATCTTTATCGAGTGATATTAAAAATCCTTCATTGAGTATTTATTTGAAAAAGGAAGATGAAACACAAAAAGAAAAAGCACAATCAATTATGTATATGTTAGAACATACAAGATTAGAAGAAATAGTGAAAACAATTGAAGTATGTTTTGATCCGGATGACCTTAATACTTTAATAAATGATGATAAAGATACAATTGAACAATACAGAGCATTTGAAAATATTGTTGATGAATGCAATCAATCATCCTTATCAAACGATGAAAATGAAAAATCAAAATGGATTATTAGAATGATTATGGATCCTGAAATTATGCTTGAGAAAAATATTACTATGGATGATGTTAATTTTACATTGAATAACTGTTATGATAATCAAATAAGCTGTGTCTATTCTGATTACAATTCAGATAAACTTATATTTAGAATTCGAATGAATGAAGTAATTAAAAGTGGTGCAAACAGAGGTGGACAAAAGAAGGTCAAAGTTAACCCTTTAGATCAATCAGATCAAATATATATTTTGAAAAATTTTCAAGAACAACTGTTACAAAATATTGTTTTAAGGGGTATCAAAGGTATAAACAAAGTTATTCTTCGTAAGATAAAAGATAATATGGTGGAAAACAACGGAATTTATAAGAAACAAGATATTTGGGTTTTAGATACAATTGGCACTAATTTATTAGATGTTCTTGGTCTTGATTATATTGATAATAATAGAACATTTAGTAATGATATTGTAGAAATTTATCATGTTCTTGGAATTGAAGCAGCTAGACAAGCAATTTATAATGAATTGGTAGATGTTATTGAATTTGATGGAACTTATATTAACTATCATAATTTTAGTGTATTAGTTGATAGAATGACATTTACACACAAGTTAATTTCAATTTTCAGACATGGAATTAATAATGATAATATTGGACCTATTGCAAAGGCATCATTTGAAGAGACACCTGAAATGTTTTTAAAAGCTGCTAGACATGCAGAACTTGATACATTAAGAGGTGTATCAGCAAATGTTATGTGTGGTCAAGAAGGATTCTTTGGGACAAGTTCTTTCCAAGTTGTATTAGATATTGAAGAAATGCAAAAATTAGATGCTACTAGTGAATATAAAAATGTTAATGTTGATGATGAAATAGAAAAATTCTTTGGTGCGGTTGATAATCCGGAAGACCCTTGTGGTATTAATAAACTATCGATTCAAAATAATGTTATTACCATTAAACCCCAAGATCTAGGAAATGACAACACATATAATCCAGGGTTTTAAACTAATAATAAACTAATAATAAACTAATAACAAATTTAAATAAATTTAATATTTATTAAATAAATATTAAATGTAAGTATGTATTTTTATTATGATATTAATTAATTACATTACAATAAAAATAATTAATCTAGATAATAATTTTTTTTCATTGAATTATGATAAATCTGATAATGTTAATACGATATTTAAGATATTATTTTATAGCTTGACTAATAATACTTATAAAAGTAAATTTGTTATGTTTAAAGAATCATTAGATAGTTTTTTAAATTTTTCTAGAGAGGACTTTATTCAATATTTTTGTAAAATTCAAAGAACATATAATGCATTATCTAAATTTGCTTTTATATATAAATATAAAAAATCTGTAATGAGCGTTACCCAAGATATGGGTTTAAATGATATTAATATTAGTAATAAAAATGTCTTGTGTATTTATGATAAAAATACTAGGTATTTATTTAATATTAATGATATAATTAAAATAATTAATACGTCATTAACTAATGCATTCATGTTTTTTGCAGAACCATTGCCAATTAAAAATCCATATAATAATTTACCATTTACAAAAGCAAATTTGTATAATATTTATTTTTTTATTAATTTTAATACAAATATTCATGCAGATTTATTTGATAAATTTTTTCATTGTGATTTTGATTTATCTATATTTTATAAAAAATATGAGCATTTATTGAGAGAATATTCTATCATTAATTTTATTAATAATTTAACAGCTTCAACACTTATTGAAGAAATTAAAAAAATGTTGCTTGTATATAATTACAAAAATAAATTAAATAAAATAAAAATAGATGTTTCTTTTCCTAAAAATATATTAATAAAAATTATGAAACCATATTTGGTATTATATTTTCAAAATTGTTATTCATTGATTCCGATTATTAAAAGAAACTCTAGTATTGAATTAAACAATAAATTAAAACGATTAAAAAATCATAATCCGCTATTTGGAAGAAAAATTATTAAATTAGGTTATAAAATAGATGCAAATTTTAAAACAAAAGCATTTATAAAATGTTATGAATTTAATGATAAACACATATCATTTAATTATGATAATATAGATTTTTTAAAAAATCATTTAACATTTACTGAAGTTAATAGTAATAATTATGATCAATTCTCATTTAATTTTAATGTAAATAACATTTCCAATGAAAGTGAAGATGAAAATTTAATTAACTAATTTATTATTTTTTCACATTCTCCTTGTTTATTTCTATGCATTCCCTTTGGACATCTTTTTCGTGTTCCTTGTTTTTCAGGGCTTTCTTTTTTTTTCTTTGTTTGATTTTTAGATGGCTTTTCACCTTCAATTATGTGGCTTTTAGCCTTTTCTTCTTCTTCAATTATAATGCTCTTTTTAACAGGCTTTTCTTCTTCAATTATAATGCTCTTTTTAACAGGCTTTTCTTCTTCAATTATAATGCTCTTTTTAACAGGCTTTTCTATTTTTTGATTTACTATGTCAGTTTCTTTGCATTTAGTTTTAGATTGATATTTTGTTGTCGATTGTTTTGTAAAATTAGTTAAATATTCTTCAAATGACATTTTATTCTGTATAATTTCATTTATATATTCAACACACGTTAAATATCTGAGTGATATAAATATCTCTCCATTATTATTTTGTATTACTTTATAATTTGGATTATTTTCATTAAAACCTGGCAACAATATGAAAACAAAATTATCATCTTCTTTTCCATATGCTAAAAAAGCATGCTTTTCATAATTTGTTTGTAAAATACAATTTTGACTTATAAAAATAGCAGGTATTTTATATTTTTCTATAAGTAACCATAAATCTAATGTTGTTAAAAAATAATTTACATCTGAAATAAATGTCGAAAAACTTATATCATCTTTTTTACTCTTGGCTATTTTACCTAATGTTTTTTTTCCTTCAATAATTAGAATATCAATAATTTTATCTTGATATTTTTCCAAATATTGTTTATATTCATTGTATAGTTCATTTTTTATCTGATTTATGGAACGTTTAATACCTGTATACTTTTCTATTAAATCAATTATAAATTGATATGTGCAAATAGTTGTATTATTATATTCAATATCTTTATAATCATTCGGGAAACATTTTTTCCATATTGCAGAAGTTATAGCTTTATTTATTATTGGAGTAATGCACATATCTTTATTTTTTATTTCATCTATTTTTTCCACCTTATCTGATGGAGACACATTATTATCATACATTTGCGTTATTATTGGCTCTGCTTCATCATATGAATTAAAGTTTGTATATTTATTAATTACCGCAGGCACAAGTGTTTCAAAATATTCTTGAGTTAATAAAGATTGAATCATAATAATTTCATCATCGTTTAAGTTATAACCAATATTTCCAAATGATAAATATGTTTGAGGTTGTAACATAAAAGAATTAATTCTACTGTATCTTATTAACTCGTCAGCCATTCTTTTAAAATATATAGGTTTATTTTCTTTTTTTGTTATCAAATTTTTTTCCGGTAAAATTAAATTACATCTTCCATCCTTTGTAAATGTGCATAAATTTGGAGTATCACTACATTCCTCGTCATTCTTTACAATACATGTAGATATTTGATTTATGAGTTTATAATAATTTTCATCTCCTGTAAATTTTATCACATTATTTACTAATTTTTTCAATAAGTTAAATACGTTTTCTAATTTTTCAGAATATATTATGTATTCTTTTGTTAGCATTTTTTCAATTTCTTCTCTTATTTTCACATTTTCATAATCATTTAATAAAATTCTAATCGTGTTTCTAAAAACATTGTAAAATCCAGTTTCCATTTTGGTTTTTTTAATATAATCAACACGTTCTTCATCTACATCATTATTTGTTGAAACTGGTAAATCTATTTGTATTAATGGTTTCGTATTTCTATTTATGTCTTTATTTATAATATAATTATTATTTTTTATAGATGGTAACTTAAAATCATCGTCTGCTTCTGCTTCAGTAACCGGTTGTGACAACTGAATAAATTGATCAGTTTCTGTTAATATACCAACAACCCATTCATCCTCAACAATTTTATAGACTGGATTACACGGAATAGCAGAGTGTTCACGCCTTTTTCCAGTTTTTTTAAATAAATTTTTTAAAAACCCAACTGTATTATAATAAGTATTCCATATTGTTAAATCATTCATAAAAACAATATCATAATCATCATTTTCTGAAATAGATGAAGGATAACAAGGAATAAAACAAGTCCTATTTGTTTTTGGTTCTTCCGCTACTACACCAATTACTTTATTATTAAAATTTATAACTACTTTTTCTATTAGGTATTTTATATTTTTTAATTCTTTTATTAATTCATAAAATAATAATGGTTTTTTTGCCTTGTAAACATTTGGCATACTATCTAGCGGTTTGCACATAATATCCAAATGTGGTTTAATTACATCATTTATTACATATCTTAATTCAGGAGTTATTTTATCTCCAAGTTCTTTAAATTGTGTAATTACATCTAGTTTTTTATTTTCACTAACGACATATAAATATATAGGCTCATAGTAATCATCTTTTTTTAACATAATAACAGTAGGTTTGAGAGAATTAAAATTTTCTTTCGAATAATGATTTGTTGGACATAATAATTGCACATTATTTGTTATATCATCATCTGGTATTTGAAAAATTAACATATTTACTCCATGGTCAAATAAATCTTTATTTGGGGTGCTAATAATATCCCATAAATATGTATGATCTATAATGGCATCGTCGTCTCGTAAAAATCTTGTAAAATTTTCAAAAGCAGATAACACTTTTTTCATATAATAAAGGTCATTTTCCTTTTCAATACTTAATTTTGAAAAAAGCTTAGTTGTTCCTTTATATTTTTCTATGTCTATACTATCTTTGTTTCTCATATCATGAAAATCGGTTACAAGATTACCATTTTGATAAGTTACGAATGAATCAACCGTAATAGAATTAATAATTTTCTCTCTCATTTCCTTTATGCTTAAAATATTTCCAAAGGTTTTTGTTACTTTATTTGTAGTAATTATAAAAAATAATATGTCTGAAATGCAAGCTACAAATGATTGTTTTTTGTTAATTTCAATACCATGTCTTAATAAACACGGGTGTTTTGGTTTGATATTAGTATTTGTTTTGCTTATTTGACAACTTGCATTATCATGACGTAACATTTTTTCAATTCCAAATGGCAAATATCCCCAACGACCTGATGTTAATGGAAATTTATCAGGGCCTTTTATATATTCATCTTGTTCGGGAATTTTTTCTGCTGCTTTTTCTTTTTCTTTTTCAACAACTACTTCTTTTTCTTTTACTTTCACTGCTTTTATTTCTTCCTTCTCTTCTAATGCATTCTTTTTGTTTTTTTTAGGAACAAATTTTTCTACTTTTTTATTTTCTTCGTAACATTTTTTGTTAGCAGTTATTCTTCCTTCTGTATTATATTTATCAAAACAACATGGTAAACATAGCCCTTTTGGATGTTTATCCGGAATTAAACCAGGATATTTTTTTGGCGTTGTTGCAACAATAAATTCATTGAAATTTATTTTATCATCTTTATTCGTATCAGTATAATCAAACATTTCACGCATACTTTTTTCACTGTGTGTTTCTTTTAATTCTTTTAATATTTGTTTGAATTCAAGAAAATTAATTAACTCATCTTTATCTGTATCATTTTTATTAAATGCTTTTTCATATTTATCCAACTTTTTGTGTTCGGGTTCATAAAATTCATAAATATAATAACCAGGTTTTACTTCTTTATCTTTACGAGGAATTACTTTACCACATGTAGGATGTTTTAATTCTTTTTTACCGTCTTTTCCGATGACTTCTTTTAATTCTCTTGGATCAATAACGGTGTTTGTTTTTAAACACCAATAGCGTGGACATATATAATTATATTGATTATTTGGGTCAGAACCATATTTTATTACATCTTCATCCCTCAAAAAACCCTTATGTTCTTTATTTATTTTTGTCAATTGTTCATCTGTTAAAATAACAGGTTGTCTTCTAGTATCTGAACTACAAGTTCTAGAATAAGCATTATATTCGGCAGAATCTTCTTTAAGAATTAAAACAGGATCTTTGTTTTCAATTAAGGATTGAAAATAATATGGTTTATTTAATTTCATTCCATCAATATTTCTAACTTCATCTTCTTCTTCTTCCTCTTCTTCCTCTTCCTCTTCCTCTTCTTCTTTTTCAGGAGATAAAGCAGCTTCTAAATCAGGCATATCAGATGTAGATTCAGAATCACTCACAATTTTAACACGTTGAAAACTAGGTTTTTCTTTTTTTTCTAAAACTGGAGATACAACTACTTCTTCTTTTTCTAAAACTGGAGATACAACTACTTCTTCTTTTTCTAAAACTGGAGATACAACTACTTCTTCAACTGGAGATACAACTACTTCTTCTTTTTCAACTTCAACTGGAGATGCAACTACTTCTTCTTTTTCAACTTCAACTGGAGATGCAACTACTTTAACTTCAACTGGAGATGCAACTACTTCTTCTTCAACTGGAGATGCAACTACTTCAGGTGAACTAATATCCGATTCTTCATTTTTTTTACTTTCAGAACTATCTACACCAAATGATTCTAAACTTTTATCTGATTCAATAGATTCTTCGCTTTTATCTGATTCAATAGATTCTTCGCTTTTATCAGATTCGATAGATTCTTCGCTTTTATCTGATTCGATAGATTCTTCGCTACTATTACTAGCTTGTCCTCCTTCAATTTCTTCACTGCCTTCATCTTCCTCTTCATCAAAAAATAAACTAAAAGCTCCTTTGGGTTTTTCAGTCAGCATTGTTTTATATTTTTGATAATCAATTATTTCCTCTTCAGGTTCTAAAACTGGAACTTCAACATCATCTGCACGTTTTTCTGTAGGTGAAATAATGTCCTCTACTAAAACCTCTACTTTTTCTCCACTAGAACACAATTTATTAATTTCTTGAACAGGATAATTTGTGCTATTCTTATCTTGAGTGAGACGAATAATTGTATCTAGATAAACTGGAATAGTTTGTAAATAATGTATATCATTAATATTTTCTACTGTAATTGTTATAACACCAAGTTTTTGGTCTAACATAATTGTAGTTTTAAAACCGGGATTATTTTTTATTTTTATATCTGATTTTCTTACTCCGCGTTCAACTTGTATTTCATTTGCTACTTTTCTAACTAAATCTTCAGCTTGTTTTTGCGATAAATCATCAGGAAAATTTTCTAAAAGAGCCACAATAATGTCTTCACCTCGATAACCTTCAGCAGATTTTTCTAAAATAAATGCTTCTTGGCTAGTAACTTTGCTAAAATTGGAAACTCTTTTAAAACGTAAATAAATACCAGTTTTAAATTCACTTGATTCATTATTAAATACTGCAGATATGCATCCCTTATATGTTTCCAAATCAATATTTTTTGATATTTTTATTTGCGAAACATAAGTAATTTGTTTTATTTCAACATTATCATCATACAAGCTATTAAATAAATTTAACTTGTAACCACTTTGTTGTAATAAATTTTTTATTTCATTTATAATAGGATTTATTGAATCTCTAAAAAGCATATCTATTTCATGTTCGCTTATAATTGAATCAAACTCTGAGCTTATAGTGATATAACCATTCTCATCAAATTCACAAATTATTATTTGTGACGTTTCATCCTTTTGCATTTCAATAAAAACAGAAACCGATTTTGTCTTTGCAATAGTTTTCATTAGCTTGAAAATAGTAGTCTTTTTAAGGTAAGGAATCTTTCTTCCATCTGTTGATATTTTATCTGTATAAAGCCTATAAATATTTTCCTGTCTAGTAGATGGATTATACTTGATAAACGGGTTTTGTTCAGTAGCATGTATAATTTTAAATATAATTTCCAACGGAATATTTATATCGAAATCAGGTTTTATTATTGCCTTTATATATTTAATACCTTTATCTATATACCTTAATTCAGTTTTTTTAAAATTATACACATCATAAAACATGCTGATAGTTTTAAATAAATCTTCCGTTTTATCATTTATATATTTCTTGTTTTGTTCTATTAAATTTTCTTTTTCATTTTGTAATTTTTCTAGTGATTTGATATTTTTATTATAAAGAAAAGGGTAATAAATTTTAATAGTATTTTCTTCTGAAATATCTTTTTTTGAAACAAAATCTAACACGTTATTTGCTAAACATAAATAAATATTGTTATTAATAATATTACCACTGTTTAAAAGTAAATGACTGTTTAGTGTAGATAAAGATTTGCGAGCATTTTTTTCAAAAAATGAATCATAATCTGTTATTTTATAAGGATTACAAACAAATGGATATTCATTTTCAACTATAAAAAACTTTTGACCTAAAACTTTATCGACAATACATGTTTTCCCTTCTATTTTCATTTCTAAAATATCATCAAATGTGTAAATATCTTTTACAGGTGGCGATTTTATTGCGTCTCCATTTTCATCACTCGCAATATTTGTTATAAATTGATCTAATCTAATCTTTGTCAGCTCTATCTTTTTATTTTGTGTTAATGATTGATAGAGAGAAATTGCACTAAGTGTTTCTTTTTTTTGACAAAATAAATAAATTTCATCGAGTGAGATTTTATTCTTTAGTTCATTAAGTATTTTAATTTTAATAGAACTTATTGAATCATCATAATGTATTTTTTGTTCGGAACATTTAATGTTAATTTTTTTTGAATGTATCTCGTTAATTTCACTTTCTGTAAAAATTTTTTTTAAAAATTCTTCGTCATTTTCTTTACACTCATTTTTATTTCCATAAAATATAAATATTGTATCAACTAATCCATTTACCAAATAATTTACTTTATAAATTGGGTTGTAATCTAAAGTTTCATTCATTATTTTGTGTGTATCAGGTGATTTATTTGAAGATAACATTGACATAATATATATAACGATAGTATTATTTTTAATTTAATTATTTACAAAGTTATTAAATTAAATTAAAAAATTTATTTCTGCAGTTTAATATTTATATTATACAATATTTTTATTAATATGAGTCGGCATTCCGTGACCAAATAAAATCATATATACTAAAGCTAATGCGCCTATTAATATACTTCTGTCTTGTGCCATCATTTCAGGTTGTTTCAAACCAAATTTCATTATTACATACAAAACTGCCGCAATAATAGCAGAATGAACAAACATCATAAATCCACTTTCCATTATATATTAGTAAAAGATTATAAATTTAATAAGTTTATTTATTTTAACTATTTTAAACTAAATCATAATATGGATTATCATTTATTTTCATACCGCAATACTCTTTTGGTTGTTTTTTGTAGTCAACAGGGTCATATATGCCAGCAGCTTTTGCATTTTCTAATAAAAATTTAAAATTTTGCCAAAAATCTTGCTTGTGTCCAACAGATTCTGTCATAATATGGGATAATTCGTGCAAGGCTACAAATGTTAGTGTATTTATATCAATTAATCTGTTACCTTCTTTTGTTGTATTTAAACAAAAAGCTAATTTTTCACCCTTGTTTTCACTATATGCGGTTAATTCACTAGTAGGTAAAGTTTCACTAATTTTTTTAGGATTAAACCCTTCCACAAGACGAATTGTGCGAGGATCATCAGGATGCGTTTTTTTCATATATAATACCATACCTTTCATTTTTTGAGTAACATCTGCTAATAAATTTGCAGCAAGTTCTAATTTTTCTCTCTCTCGAACACAATATTTATTACCATCTTTTGATGCAATTATACATTTTAGATTGAATGCGTCTGATTCATAATATATTCTTAAACAAAACAAAAGAATAACAGCTATAAATATATAAAAAAATATGCTATGCTTTCCCATATATATTTACTTTATAAAAATATGAAATCAAAATATTTTAATTGAATTATTATCAATTAAAATAATTAATATTATGATGCAATACAAACCCATGTTGAATTATTAAATATTAATTTAATATTACGTAGAGTGATTGATTGAGAATTAATTAATATGGTATCATAATTATATAAAATATTTTGTCTGTCTGAACTAATAACTATACTATGTATAGGGTTTCCAATATTACTAATTTCACACAAGTAACCGTTTGAAAAATTATTAGATATTAATTTAATATTTATATTAATTACGGTTGTGTCTATGTATAATTTGGTATCTGTATTTTGTAAATTATAATAAGGTTCTTGAAAATAATAAATCAAAGCAAATTGTTCTGAACCAGTAGTTCCTCGATTATTTATTTTAGGTAAATAATTAGATGGTGTATTACTTGAACAAGTAAATGTGGAATTGACATTATCAAATGGCCATGGTGCGGTAACAGTTATCGAATAATCATTATACTTTGTGATAGTAGTACTTCCACCATATGTAGAAAATACATTAGCATTGTTTATTGCGCACGGTGCGGTATAATTAGTTATTTTTCCACTCATAGTTACAGGAAAAGAACTAATAGCTTTTGGACCATATAAATCAATATTTACAGAATCATATACTGGCCCAGTTGTTCTCGAACGAGGGTTATATTTTAAAGTTACATTACGTTTAAATTCTGAATTTACTAAATTATTTGTAGTATTTAAATAGGAATCCGTTTTGTTAGTTCCATTTGTAAAATTCTTAGTATAACTCCAATTTTCAGAATATGTTGTTAAACCCCCAGTTCCTTTAATGATATTATTTGAAACAGTTTTTGTTGCATCGCCAGCAGTTACAGTTTGATTATTGTAATCTAAAAGTAAACCTTGTAATATAGTATTTTTTGATATAGTAATTGTAGTATTTTGTTTACATGGTAAAATACTATTTACTAAAGCTCCATTTGCTCCTCCATAACCATAGTTTAAAGAAACATTATAAACTCTACTATCATTTTTCCACATAGTATTAGTATCAGTATAAGCACCTTGTATTCCACTTACTAATGTAGATTCAACTGGTTGATCATCACCAGGAGCTCCAGCGCCAAACAATGCATAATTTAATGATATATCTTGTAAAACTGTTATTTTATATGTATCAACGTTAAAATTAGATAAATAAAATGCTGTATAATTAGTATTATTTGTTACAGCTTTACTAATAATTGTATTATTTTTATTCGTAACCTTAATAATATCATCAATATAAGATATTATAGAAATACCAGGACTTATATTTTGAATCTTGTAGTTTTGTGACATATATATGATAAATATAATTTATTATACAAAATATATAATTATATTTTAATTTATTTCTGCAATAGGAACATTATTAATATATAACATTTTAACATTATTATTTTGTTGTATTGATAATATGTCACCATCTGCTCCCAAAGCTATTTTATCAACATGTAAAACCCCATCATTATTTATATACATAAGTTCTCTTTCTGCCGCAGAACCATTAACTGCAGTATCAACTACACTAACACCAAACCCAGCTTTTATATTCTTATTACTATCTATACTATCAATTACCATATGAATATTTCCTATTTCTCTTGTAATACCACTTCTATCTAGTATTTCAAAATTTATATCAGGACCATATCTATATTTTTGTGTGCTTCCTATGTTCGGACCAGCTATAGTTTGTGTTGTATAATATGTAGATAAGTCATATAATTCATCAATTGTATATTGATCACTTCTTCTTCTTCCAGTTAAGGTTGTTTTATTTATAAATAAAGACAAATTATTGTTAATTGTATCATTTTTAACAATATTACCATTAACATCTCTTGTTGGAATCACTTCTGATATTCTTTCTGCAATACATACAGGAAAATGATTGTTAGATACAATAAAATTTTGTTTAGATAAATTATTTAACGTCGTTGTAGTATATTTATTTGAATAATTAACCAAACGTTCATTAGTGCCAACCCCCATAAATCGTTCATAAGTATCAATAGAAACAAAATCTGTATTTGTATTTTCATCATAAAAATAAGCATCTCCGATAATTTTTAAATCTCCTTTCACATTAACAGAAGGTTCAATAATTTCATTTATTTGTTTTTCTATTAATAATAACGTTACGCTTCGTGTTTCTACATCATAATTTGAACAATAAAATAAACCTACAAAATCTACATTATTGTCTTCATAATTAATAATACCATAATCATTTTTATAAATTAGCGTAAATCCACTATTTGAATAATAAGTTCTTATATTTCTAAATAATGAATTATATTTATTCCTGATATTATTATCTGTAATATTTTGTATAATTGTATTATTCGTAACGGCAAATGTATGAAAATTAAAATCACTAATGGTAGCACCAACGGCATTATTAAAATTTACAACTATTTGTTTTAATGTTAATAAAGATGGAGGAAATGAAGATTTATAAATATTAAAATAATCATTTGCAACATCAAAATTGGAGATGGTATCAGTGACAATATTATTTAATCTATAAATTATATTTTGTAAATATACATGACAAACTTGAATATAATCATAAAAGTTTGAAATATTTTTATTGTTATTGTATTTAATATTATAATTTCCTAAATTAATGCCACTACCTAATACGTATTTTATTCCATTAATTTCTATTACTTTTCTAATATCTATATTTTTACCAAAAACCCAATCTTTTACAACAATTCCACAAGCTCCATCAAATAAATAATTATGATTAAATAATTGTTGTATAGCTGTAATGGAATTATTAATAGAATTTATATCATTTAAATTATTTATTTGTGTATATTTAGTATCATCCCAATTTCTGTAAAGCCATGAATAAATACATTGAAAATCATCAGGAATATCACTTGTTGGACACAAATGAAAGAAAAAATAGTCATCTTTTGTTTGCACTACAGAAGTATTAAAGTTTTCAACATTTATAAAATCATTATTAATACAATGATCTACTTGTGATGCTTTAATATATGTTCCAGATGGGTCTAATAGTTGAAGATAATTTGAATTTATATTTATTGAAAAATATCTGCTAGTCATATCTTGAATTGTATTTATAATTTCAGTTAATCCACAATCTAGTATATCTAGTTTTGTATTAGGAAATTCAGTGCCTATTCCAGTATTATACATACTTATTACTTTATTTTCACCAGTATTAACTTCAAACACAGTAGTATTATTTATGGCATCGTGAACCGTAACATTTCCATCAAATACATTATCACCATTTGATCGAACAGCAAGTCCTAAACTTTTGTTTAAATCAATCGTACCACCTAAAAAAAATCGTGTATCATTAAATTCTATTAAATTTACAAAAGAAATTGTTGTTCCATGATTCCATATATATTTAATTCCAAAATTTTGTTTATTTTTATATAAACCATATCTATTAATGTAGTCGTTTACCATAAGAATTTCAATTTCTGAAACTTTGCTATCTGTTCCGTTGAGAGTTATATCATTTAAACTTTTTAAGTTTTGTTCTGTAGCGTATTCTGAAAACAAAATAATTCCTAAATCATCAGTGTGTAAATAATCAGTATATTTTAATTGATCTGCTCGTAATAATACATTTGTTCCCCATCTGTCACTAAATTCACTATCTTGAATATATTTAGTAAAACCACTTTCAGTATCTCCAACCAATATTTTATCTGAAATTCCAGGCATTTCTAATACTAATACAGCAAAATTTAGTAGTTTATTTAATCCACTATACGAATCTATAGTAGATTCATAAATTTCATAATAACCGAAATCAATCATTACATCGTGTGATAAAGTAAATGACATGACAAAATATATTTTATTTGCACTTTTTTGAGCATTGGTTACTATTATAGCTTTTAATGAACAAGTATAATAATATTTGTTATCATTAAATAATTCTACAAAACTCATTATTAAATTTTCGCCTTTTTTATCATAATAATTACTAATTTCACTTTCCATTTTGTTTATTTCATTTACTATTTTTTGAATTTTTAAGAAAGATTCGCGTGAAAATGTTCTATCCTTTAAAATATTATTGGGAGGCACATATTCAAATTTTATATCTGTTACATCTATTTTATTTAATACTGGAACTGTAAAAACAACTACATCATTTAAATAACTATTAGAAATTTCAAAAGTACCTTTACTTATTATATCAGCTTTTATATCATTTGTTACATTATATGATACATTAAGAATATCTGTAAGATTATCGAAATATATTTGAAATTTATCAATTGATAAACTATCAATATCTAAAAAACCTTGTGTTTCACCAAAACTTTGATTAATTCCCAATTTACCATTTATTACAATTCTATTATTTACACTATCTGTGCGCAATAGATACCCGTCATATTTTTCAAAAGCAACATTTCCATATATTTTTGTATCTCCTACTATAGTATTTTTTTCATAAAGTTTGGCAATATCAATATCGACAATTTTTACACATTTTGTATTATTATACGTATCAATTTTGCATATGGATAATATTTGTATACCTTTATAATTATAACTTGTAAGGGCTAGTTCACCTATTTCTAATGAAGGAAAATAAAAATATAAATCATTTAGTAAAAGTCCCATATTCGTTTGAACATTTATATTTGTAGCGGCATTTGGTATATACAAATTTGGTATATACAAATTTGAAAGTTGTTGATTAATCCAATCAGGGAATGTTTTTGAATATAAACATTTTGTATTATCAATGTTAGAAATATTAGAAAATTCCCATACGTTTTCTATAATGGGAATACTTGTGCTCCATTGGTTAGCCTCTAAGGTTTGAAGCAAATTATTAAATATTGGTAATAACTTTGGTAATAATTTTAGATTTTTATAATTTGTTGCATTTTTAAAAATAGGTGTTAATTTTGCGGATGAAGAAACTGAAATCCATCTTGTAGGATCATTTGGATACAAAATATCGCGTCTTAAACATCTAATTACTAGAACAACACCATCAGGGTCTTCTCTAGTATCAACTTGATACATAAATGTTAAATTCGGATTTAATTCTAAACATTTGTTTAAATAATTGATTCTTGATAAAGCTGCAATTTTTTCTATTTCATACATATTTGTGTTTGAACTTTCAAGAAAAAAATAATCATTTTGACTTGGTATTAATGTTTTCCAGTATGGATCAGAATACGGAATATTGTTACGTTGTGGAAATCTAGAAGAATAATAGTCACAATTTTCATCCCAATTATCTATATTAGTTCTCGAAGAAGCAATAAAAAAATCGGTTCTATTTACATTATCATTTGTGTTACTTAGAGTATAAATGTATTTTTGATTAACAAATGGAGTAATAATATCTGTATAACCATTTCTTGTATTGCGATTCGCATAAATATCATCTGCATGTTGAGTAATTAATTTATTTAAATAATTTACATTGTAAATCGTTTGTTTAAAATCAGTTAATAAATTCATAATTTGATCTGAAAAAAACCGTGTTGCTAAAGATGTTTCTGCCATTATAATATTTATAAATATTTATATTTATGCTAAATAAATATTTATATTTATGCTACTACTTTTAATTAAATATCTTGTTGAATGACTTTCAATGACAATACATCCTTCTGATTGGTTTCTAAACAATGAATTAAAAATCCGGGTTTACCACACATATTATTAGAGGAAGCAGAATATAAATCATAAGAATTAATACATCTCTTAAAAGTATATATTCCTATGCTGTAAAAATAGTGTCCTGATTGGAAATAAGTATAAGGCTACTCTGTTGTAAGTTTTAATAATTATTTGTTATCTGTAGTTGAGTCAATGTGTTTTTCGTAAGAAAACATATTGTCTGAAATAGTTAAAGAGAGAAACTCAAAAAGAGTAAAAAGAAAGAAATATAATTTTATATTTTAATAATAAATTACTATTTATTAGTATAACGATTAAAATTGAATTAATAAATAATATAGAAAAAATTACAAATGAGAAGATAGTTCAGAATATTTATATGTGTAAAAATGATGAATATAAAGATTTTTGATATTTAAAATTATGGTCTCAATATATTATTAATAAATTATTTTTTGTTAGCATTTATGCTTATTGAGCACCACTACCAATTTCCAAAGGTGGTCTCATAAAATCTGGAGAAATTGTGGACTGGTTCCATGGTCCCACTGACAATTGTGGGTTAGGAGGTTCGCTTCTAATTTGAAGATTCGCGTTTCTCAAAGTTTGACCGATAGTATCAATACCAATATGGTAACCAGCTTTGAGCAAATTGACGTTTGCAAGCTCACCTTTACCGGAAGGATTTAGTTGAGCCCATTGAGAGTTGCTATCCTTGGGTAAAAGTTCAGCGGGGTTTTGGATATTGGGTTGAGAGCAAGAGGATGGCACGCCAGGCATACTGGTTTGAACACCATTAGCAGAGGCAAAAACTTCATTACCATTGGGGTCAGAAGGACGAACACCAGCAGAAGCTTCAGTGTTTGTATTTTTGTATTGTTTTTGCATATTTTGGTTCATTTCATAGCCGGACATACCTTTATTAGACAAATAGTTAGCAAATAAACTAACGCCATAGGCGACAATTAATAAAACTAAAATAGCACCAATTCCATAATCATTCCAAAGTTTCTTAAAGGAGATACTCATTATATAAAATTAATGATAAAATAATTTTAAGAATACTATTAATTATAATTACCTTAAAATATAATCTTATATTTTGTCTAAACTACTCTAAAGGTTTTATTGTCCTAAAATTTATAATCCTTCTAATTCACTTTCTGAAACTTCATCTATTTCAGCGTCAAAATCACTATCGCTATCATTGATATTTTCTAACATGTATGTTTTCTTAATATTCTTGGCTTCTAAATAAGCTAAAATAGCGTTCTTTTTTGCTAATTTTGCTTTATTTCTAGCTTCTACATATAATTCAAAATAAACTTGATTTGGTTTTTTAAGTTTAATACTTTCTAAACTATTTTCTAAATTATTATCTAAATTAAATTCGCTTAATTCGTTAGGATTTTCTTCAATTTTTTCATCTAAATCTTCAAAATCTAAATCTAAAGATACATTTTGATTTTCTTCAGGTTCGTTAATTATATCAAGTGTTTCTAAAGTAGATAGCACATTATTATCTAAATCATTTATTTTATTGTTGTCTAAATCATTTATTTCATTGTTATTTACTTTTTTTGCAACATCTAAAATATTAGACGATAAATCATTATTTGAGGTTTTTTCTAAAGGTTTGGATTCTTGTTTATTTTTTGTTGTTTTTATGAGACAGTTATTAAAAATTGGTTCATTATCTAAAACCATTACTTGCTTTAATTCTATTTCAATTTGAAAATTTCGCGACGTAAATTTTATTCCTTGTATTTCTAAAATAGACACAATATTTGTTTCGCTTGTTACATCTGCAATAGATAATGGTAATTCGCTTTCATTATATATTTTAACAGATGGTTCGTCTGTACGTGTATTTTTAATATTTGTTCTGACTAAATAATATTTGCCTGATTTATAAACACGAATAATAGAATTAAATGCACTTTCAATATCATTTTCTTCTAAACTATTTTGAAACCATGTGTCTTTTTTTTCGTAAATCAATTTTTGACATTTTTCTTCTAAATTTTCAAACCAGTTTATTAACACTTCTGAATTTTTATCAAACATAAGATCACAATAATATTTTTTACCTGTTTTAACAAAACCTTGTCTAGTAAGACTTTTAGTTGTTTGAATATATAATGGTTTATTATTATGTTCAATTTTTGTAAAATAAGCTCCACCTTGTATTCCACTTGGGTGTGCTAAAGTTAATTTGGAGAAATCAAAAAATTCATTAGGTTCGATAATATTTTCCATTACTTATTGGAAATATAGAAAAATTTAAATACAATAACACGCATAAATTTGAAATAATTTTTATATATAATAAATATGAAAGATTCATTAGTTCAACAATGTTTAGATATATTAAAGAGAGATGACGTAAAAAATGAATTTAAAACCATGTTAAAACCATTAATAGATTTCATTTTATATGAAATAAATCCATATATTTATATAACTGTTACTTTGGTTTTTTTAATATTTGTTATGATTTTAGCAATACTTATAATATTAATATTTTTGTTGCGTAATAAACAATTAACTTCAAAATTATTTTAATTTTAATAATAAAATATATTTTAGGCGTTTATTAAACATGTGGTTTCATTATAATTATTTTAATTATTATAATTAATTTTATTCTCATTAATCTATATAATATGGCACGTAGAAGACACAGCAGTCGTAGACACAGACATAGAGGTGGAGCTGGAGCTCCTAATCCTTCATCATATAGTTCAGCAGCTGGTTACGGTATGGCAGTAAATGGCACTACTAACCAACAATATGATAGAACATTTATGGGAAATGGTCCTGCAAATTATACCGGTCTTCAAGGACAAATGACTGGAGGTCGTAAGAGTCGCAGAAAACGCAACGGAGGATTTTTTGGCGAAATTATAAATCAAGCCATAGTTCCATTTGCTCTTTTAGGCATGCAACAAACTTACAGAAAAAAAAGAAATGGGGGTAGAACACGTAGACATAGACGTCATTAAATAATATAAATATTAATAAATAATATTTATATTTTATTTTATATTTATAGAAATATAAATGAATTTTGAGCAACAAATTCAACAATGGGTTTCACTTGATAATCAGATGAAACAATTAAATGAAAAAGTAAAGGATTTACGAAATAAACGTAACAATTTAGAAGTAAATATTACAAATTATGCTGCAGAAAATAATCTCTCTAATGCAACAGTTCAAATAAGTGATTGTAAACTTAAATTTACAAATACTAAGATAGCTGAACCTTTAACTTTTAAATATTTAGAAAAGACTTTAGGGGAAGTTATTAAAAATGAATCACAAGTTCAATTAATTCTAGAACATTTGAAACAAAAAAGGGCAATTAAAACTGTTCCTGAAATAAAGCGGTTTTCTAACAATTAATTATTATATAACTATTTTATATGAGCTACATAGGTGCTAGTGATTTAGTTTTTAATAATAAAGATGGGATTTATAGTGGAGGGTTTAACGTGCAATCTATAATGATGAAAGGTGGTATTTCCCCAATAATGACAATAAATAATGGTCAAAATGGAGGTTCAGTAAGTAAAGTTTCAGACCTTTTTCAAGGTTTAGTAGTTCCAGCTTTTGCTTATCATAATAATTTTCAAAGTGGGATGCAAAGTGGTGGTAAACATAATAATTATAAAAAATATGAAAGTGATGATGAGGATGATGTAATAAATGATGATTTGCATGATAAATTATTAAATTTGATGAGTGAATACGACGATAAATTAAAACATAAAAGAAAAAATACTAGGAAAAATAGTATAAATAAAAAAAATAATACAAAGAAAATAAAAAAAATAATACAAAGAAAATAAAATAGTAATATATAATTTTATTATAATATAAATATAATAAAATTAGTAATAAAATTATAATGATAAACCATTATAGCACTTATGAAGCTTATAATGATGATATTCAAATAATAAAAAAGAAACGAAAACCATTAGAGTGTTTTATTTGTTACGAAAATATTAATAATATAAGACCAATTTTATTAAACAGTAATTGTTATTATCAAAAAAAATGTAATTGTAGCGGAGAAATACATAAAAAATGTTTGGATCGGTGGTACAATATAAAAGAAACATGTCCAATATGTAGAAAAAATATGACTAAAAATTCAAAGGAACTTGTAAAAATATATAAGTACGACTATAATTTATTTGTATTCGTTATATTCATTAAAAATAACATTATAATAATTCAAAACATTATAAAAATATTTAAAACTACTGTATATTATTTTTTATTATTCTGCCTTTTAGTTAAATTAAATCATTCTGTATATTATATATTATTAAATTTTATGCACGAAATGCATAAAAATGAATAATAATTAAAGCGAACCCCATGTATCATAATTAAATGGTGATACTAATATTTGATCTACTTTATTTTTCCAATAATCAACTTGTTTTTGGAAAGCTAAATCTTCTGTTGTTTCAGGATATGGTGTAGCGGTTTTCATTAATTCCTCTTCTTCACCTGTTATTTTTGGTTTATTTCCATAACAATTTACACCAAATTTTATATTTGGATTTGCCATATAACCTCCATTTATACCAGGTCTTCCACAGTCGTGTTCATGTCCTTTTATTTTTTGCAAATTGTCAAATGTTTTTTGTTGTGTTGGAAACAATGCCATTTGACCCTCTGACCAACCATAATTACACCATTCGCCGCCATTATCATAAGAATCTTCTACTTGTTTATATGTTGCCAATTTAGAACCATATGCTTGACATAAAGCCTTTGCATTTGTATAATTATAATAATTACCTGGAATATTAAAGACTTGTTTTTTAAATTTAATTGAAGGCACAGTTGTGGGTTGATATGTGCTTTGATCTACTACTATATCAATTTTTGGGTTATTTGTAAATAAATCTGTTAAATATGCTGTTACATTAATACTAAAAAAGTATTCAAAAGCGTTTACAATAATTAAAATAACTAAAATTATTACAATTATTATACCCATAATTTTTCCTCCACTATCACTATTAGAAATGTTAAAATTATTAAAGGTATTTTCATCATTTCCTAAAGAGGATGAGAAGACAAAATATGAAATAATTATTAATAAAATAATTACAAAAACCATTGGATTTAATATAAAATTATTAAATTTATTATAATAATTAACAGGGTCTGTTGTTGTTGTTGTATTTACTTCCATATATATATATATTTGAATTGTTTTTTTTATTAAATATAAATTATGATTTTTTTCTATAAAATAAACAATATGCTTTTGGGGAAATAATTGAGTCTATTAATCCTACTTCTGATACCGAAGTATCATTAAAATGATACCATTTTCCATTTGCATTTTTTACATAAGATGTATAATGCCCTCCAAGTGCACCTCCACTATGATTACAAACACCATACAATTCATATTTATATGATTTTTTTTTATAACCAATCACATATTTTGATAAATCTAAATTGTCTAAAGGAAATGAAATTAATATTTGATTCTTTTGATTTTTATAATTAAATCTTTTAAAATCAATAACTAATATATTAGGAAAAGACCAAAATTGAATTTTCTTTTTCACACTTATTTTTTTTTTCATTTCATCATTGAACCATGCATTTTCTCCTTCTAATATTTCCCCTTCTACATAAAGTTCAAAACAATCTATTAAAGAAGGTGACTTATTATTTTGAGGAATTGGTAAATCTATCATAAAGTAAGGCTCAGGGGTTATTTTTATTCTTTTACCTGTTTCTAAATTATAAATTTCTGAAACATGAACCGCATAAAATAAATTCCAAATTTCTGAATAATCTGTTGCATACATATTTTTTATCATTTCAAAACATTGTGATGCTATTTCATCAGTTTCGTTTTCGATTTCACCCGAAATATTCATTTTAATATCTCTAGAAAGTGAATTATGAAAACAATCAATTAAAAATAATAAAAATTCAGGAAGATCATTTTGTGAATTACCTGTAAATATATCTTTATCCTTAATTTGAGCTAATTTTTGGATTGTTTTTATAAATTTACCAGGTGAAACAATACAATTTGTGTTCCATAACATTTTTTTTAAATTATTCCATTCTAAAATAAGAGCAGAGTCGTATTTATTTTTTAATTTTTTATTAAAAAAATCCATATCTAGAATTTCATTTAATTCATATGTATGTGATATTATTTGCATACAAGAATTTATAAAACATGTATTCCCTAAGTTTGCTAATCCACTTAGCCCTTTATTTTCATATTTATTAAAACTCATCATAACTATTATTAAATACTAGAATATATTTAAACAGATTTAGTAATATATATATATAACATATGAGCAATCAGAATCTAACTAATTCATTTAATAATATATCAAATGAAAACTTATTATTAATAACCATATTAAATACCATGTATAATGATAATTATAATCAAATACAAAATTTAACTCAATCAAATAACCAAATTAGAAATATATTAACAAATATACTTTATAATTCACAACAAATTAACACTAATACAAACAATAGTAGTCAAAGTAGAAATAATAGTAGTCAAAGTAGAAACAATAGTAGTCAAAGTAGAAATAATAGTAGACAAACTAATAATATAAATAATATCAGTAGCTTATTTTTAAATACTCCTTTTATTGTTGATAATATTCAAGAATATAATATGCCTGATATACAGAATATATTCAATAATTCAAATAATATATTACAAACTACAACTGCAACATCACATGTAAGTGATTTATCAAATAATTTAATATTTAGTTTTTTTCAAAACTTTTTTGACCCAATTGAAATATATCCTACACAAACACAAATTGAAGCAGCTACAAGACGTGTAAGATATTGTGATATAATAACTCCTGTTAATACATCTTGCCCTATATCTTTAGAAACATTTAATGATAATGATATGGTTACATTAATAAGACATTGTGGACATATTTTTAAAAGTGATCAATTAAATACTTGGTTTAGAAGTAATTGTAAATGTCCAGTTTGTCGTTATGATATTCGCGATTATAATACATCTTCACAAGGTTATAGTTATTTTGGTGATACCAATTTACATAATGATAATGATACTATTAATAGATAATAACTTTTTATGAAAAGGTGTAAAGAGAGAACTTCATAAAATAAATATAAAATAATATAAAGATAAAAATTTATATTATTTATAGAATGACCACAAAAAGACATGGAAATAAATGGACTATTAATGAGATTCTCTCTTTACAAAGAGAATATGAGTTATTAGAATGGACTGTATCTGAAATTGCAGAAAAACATGAAAGAACTGTTATGGCAATTATGAGTAAATTACAAAAAGAATGTTTTATTGATTCTTGGAATGAAGCAAGGGGATTTAATGTTGATGAGTTTCAAACTGATTTTAATTATCAGATGCAAAATGATATTAATAACTTACAAATTACCACTAATTATGCGAATGAAGAGGTAGAAGATGAAGATTATTATGGAGACCATATTTATTATGATGAAGAGGACAATGGAGAAATAGAAAATAATGTAAACCAACTTACAAAAAGAGTATGGAGTCTTGAAACATCAGTAGGTGAGATTAGTTCAATTGTCAAACAAATATTTAATATTTTTACAGCTAAACCAAATCAAGAAGTATCATTAGAAAATTAATAATTACCTTATTAAAATTATATAATATTTATTTTATTTATTATATAATTCAAAATACTTATTTTCCCGAAGAAACTTATTTATTACGTCTTGTCTTACGAGGAACCTTTTTTTTACCTCCCCAAAATTTATACCAAGATTTTTTACTTTGTAATGGATTTGGATTATCAAAATTCGGATTTTGTTTCATTTGATTTATTTCTTCAGGATCAAAACCAGTATACTCATTAGCATCATTTTGATATTTTAAAGCTGATTGATAATTTAAATCAAGTTGTTTGCAATATGGTGAAGAATTTTTAGAACCAAAAAATGTTTTTGGACAACAAGTTTGATAATTCGCATGCATTGATTTAGGATCCTTAATCATAGATAAATTATTTGGGTCACATTCACTAGGAACTGTTTTTGAACTAGAAAAAAAATTAAATAATCCACCTTTTTTATTTTTCCGCGATTTATTTTTTCTATACCTTCTATTTTTGTGTGATTTATTTTTAAAAGTTTTCATATAAATTATAATTATATTATTTTTTTATGAAGAAGTTCAATTTTGTTAAACTTTGGACTCCCGCTTTTTCATTATTTGTTTCTCTCAAATATTCATCAAACAATAATATTTTTACCTCCTTATTTCTCATTTGTTCTAGTTTATCCTCAAATTTATCAGGGTCTGTATTTTTACGCAATAATTCAACATCTTTTTTAAATTGTCTGATTTTTGGTTTTTTATTTTGCATTTCCCATATTTTCTCAAGAACTAAAGCAAATAATTGTTGAACAGGTTTCATAATTTGATTTGTAATATAAAAGGAATAGTCTATTTTTAAATTATTCTCTGCAATAAATGTAGGTGTTTCAATTTTCTCACCTTGTAATGCTTTCTTATTTGTCGAATTAATATACACAAATGGGATTCTATCACCTGAACTTGGTTTATTTCCTGGATCCCTCGCTGTAATTCTATCTGCCAAAACTTTATGAGCAATAGATTGCGGGTTTTTATATCCTGAACGCAATGACTTTGTTATTATTAATTTATCAACTGGATATTTTTCATCTACTATATTTTGTAAACAACCTTTTAAGAAATCAATCGCTTGTTTGATATTTTGCTGCTTCATTAAAATATCAATAATTCCACCATATATATCTTTTACTATTGGGGCATTATCACGCCGCTTTAATACAATTCCCATTTCCTTTCTTTTACACTTATTTGGATCTGTTTCATAAAGCATACCAACATACCGTTTCTTTGATAATAAACAAAATGGCATAAATGTTTTCTCGTATTCTAAATCGTGTGGACCTTTTAAGAAACTAGATGCTAGATGTCCTGCTTCTTGAGCTAATTCAATTGTAATTTCTAATGCTTCTTTTCCTCTTATAGGTTTTCCTTCAGGTGTTTGCAAATTGAAGGTGAAGAACACTGAATCAGTATTATGAACTATCATATTTCCAATACCTGCTGCAAAATGATGATTTTCAGTTGTTAAATCATATACATACCCTTCATAAGGAATTTCTGTCATTTTTTTAATTGCATTAGGATTTTTTCGCTGTTTTGATTTTGTCATTGTAACTCTATAAATATTTGGTTTATCTTTTCTAGTATTTAATGATGCATTCCAACCAATATTAGATGCTAACCAACAAATTTGTGAAGCACTAATTTGGTTTTTTTGATCAATGCGAGTATATCCATTTAAATCTTTATCACCATCTGCATCATATAATCCATCAAAGAATGCCTCTTGAATTGACTTATTATTATTTATTATCTCATTTGGAATTATTTTTGATTTATTATAATATAATTTTTCACGATATAATCTTACAAAATTTACAATAGAACCATATTTTGTAGTTTCATTATGTCTTGGAGTAATTTTATATACTCCAGAACTTTCCATTGTTGGCATAATAACCCAATCAAAATCGGGATAAACTTTTTTACAAAGATTAATATATTTATTAATTATATCTTGAGAAGCATTATTTAATGCCCAACTACATTTTTTTCCAGAAGGACAATCATATTCTCCACAACTTCCATCACCAAAGAAGAATCCCATAATTTGAGCTTCATCTTCTGAAATAATATTATTAATAATTTTATTTGTTGGTAATTTATTGTGTAATAACTCTGTACCAATTTTAATATCCTTTGGAGATATTTCTTCTCCATTTTTTAATATTAATGAATGGTCATCAGTAACATCTACTAATCCAGTATGAGTTAAAACTCTTATTATTTTTTTATGTGATGCTAGCTGATGTCTAATAACTCTAAATAATTTGGTCCAACCTTTTTCAGTCCAAGTTTCTACTCCTTCTAATTCACAGAATTCTTTTTCTTGCTTACCTGGTTCTATACATTGGACCCATAAATTATGACCATATTTATTCGCTAAATCTTCAATTGTACAAATATCAATATTATCATCTATTTTTACATATATTGGAGTATAATTAGCAACACTATCACCATATATATACTCTGCTTTAGTTAAAACTGGTCCATGTTCTTTTGTATTACAAATATTATCTCCATAACATTCTTCAATAATTTTTTTAGCATATGTTAAAAGTAACCGACCTGTTGCAGTCGTGCAAGCAGCAATATCTTTTTCATAAAATGTGCTTGTTTTTGCTCCACATTGTCCATATAGTGAATTCGCAGTTACTTTATAACCGAGCTGACGTTGGTCCAATACATTTTTCATAAATTCATCCGATTGTTGTGGAATTAATTTTCTAGTATCTTTTCTTGCCTTCAATAATTCTTTTAAAATAGAAGGCATAATAGCCTCACCTTCTCCGGTTTCATTTGGTTGAGCAAATCTGCATATTTTATGACCAGCTTTTACCTTTTCTGCTGCCGAAGTTGGTGTTTTTCTAACATACCGATATGTATCATATGTGCAATTTACATATTCATAACCAGGTAAATTATCATATATATAATTTCCATTATCATCTTTTTCACCCAAGTCCTCTATCAAAACGCCGTCTAAATCATATTCTTTTGTCCAAACTTTACTATCATGCGATAAATTTTCACTAATCATTGAACTCGGATAAAGGGAAGCATAATCTACGCAAGCAACTGGGTTATCCAAATATAAATCACATTTTGGTTCCAAAACAATGGCACCTTCATAACCCTCGTCTAAACCCCCTTTTTCTATTACTGGCATCAACGTGCGTTTTTCTCGGCATTTTTTGGACACGAAACTTGTTAGCTTAATGCCTTGACCTCTCATCACCAAGAAATTAATTGGGACACTACAAATTTTTGCCATCTCGATAAAACCAGTTAAAATATCTGATTTATTGAATAAGTAATGAACTAGGTTACAATCTTGAATACAGTATTTTGCAATTACTGCTCTATCATCTGCAGTTCCATTTGTCATTCTAAAAATATCCTTGGGTGTTACATCATCCTTAGCTAAACACCATCTCACTTTTTTGCTTAGATCCGGATTTACATTACCTTCAATCCTAAATTTACCGTCTTTTTTATTTACATATGTTACTAAAAACTTTGCACCATCTGCATAATAATCAACAGAATGACCTATTTCCTCAAAGTGAACAAAACTACCTATCAACAGTCCTGTCATATTACCTGTTTTAATTTCTGTTTCTGACGCATTATGCTCTAAACTTTTAATAAAATCACCAATAAAATTACCAGCAACATAATCTAATTTATAACTAGTCAAATTTGCTTCACGTCTATAAAAATTATATAAATCAACTTGAAGACGACCATTCATTTTAATAAATCGTAGGTCGTGTTGACCACTTGCAATTTGAATACTACTTTCTTCCATTTTATATTTTCCTGTTTCATTATCTTTATTTGCACATATTTCGTCTTTGTTTCGTGATAATTTTAAAAATTCTTCAATGCATTCATTTTCTTCAGCGCGATTAAACATAAATTGATAATCAAAACCAAATATATTATATCCAATAATAATATCAGGATTCTCTCTTTGAACTAATTTTTGCCAGGCAATTAATACATCTTTTTCTGTATTATATGTTTCAACAATACTATTATCAAGAGGCAATTCAGAGCAAGTATTTAAAACAATACAATGATTCATAAATGGTTCTTGGTCGCCGTAATTCATAAATGTTGAACCAATAAATGTGCATTTATCGCCTTCTAGTTTTGGGAAATTTGAATTTAATGAAATATTTAATTCATTTAATTTGCCTTCTCGTTCAAATTTTTTATCGCATAAAATATCAATTATTGTTGCCTTTTTATCTGTATACATTTTAACGAATTTACCATGTTCAAATTCATCGTCTTCTTCTCCTGCAGCCATTTTTTCAAATAAACTTTCTAATGTATTAGCTTGTGCATATTCATTAGATTTTGATAAATTTCTAACCTGTGTTGTTAACCATTTTTCACACATTTTCTCTAGAATTTCCTTTGATTCTAGAATCTTCTTTGGATAAACCAAATCAATCATGTCCATTTTTTCATATCCAAAAGCAGATAATATAATTTTTCTCAAAATAGATTTACACAAATCCTTTGTCATATCTGTTTTCAAATTTTCAAAATATTCTATAATATTTGTTGCTAGTTTTTTGTAGGTCTTAACTGGAACTGGAAAATCACCATGACTACTACTCGCTTCAATATCAAAACTCATTATTTTATAAGGAACACGTGTCTCCTTATCATTTAATGGAATTATGTTTTTATAATTTATTATATATTCAAATTTACAATGTGTTTTTTGAGTATCTCCTGTAAGCTCTATAGTTTTCTTTTTTGGCAAAGCAATCCATCCTGAAGGACTTACATCTCTTATATGAAAGAAACGCAATAGTGGCGGAATATTTGATTCATATAGTTTAATATTGGTATTATTAAATTTATACCCATCTTTTAACAATTCGTGACCCTTATTGTATTCACTTTTACTATAATCTGTATACCATAAATTTTTAACTTTATTAAAAGCACTCATACTTGTAAATTCAAATTTTATAAATTTGTGTTCTTTACCTCCATCAAATCCATATAACTTGTTTCGCTTGATTATAATACATTCTGTAATTGATTTTTCATAATATTTACCAATTTTATCTTTAATATGTGCTAAGAAATCATCCTTTGTTTTAATTGTCCAAGTATCATTTACCAAGACATAAAAGAATGGTTTATAGTTCTCTGCAATAATAGAACATGTTTCTCCTTTTTCATTTAGTCCAAATATTTGAATTATAAAATTGGTTGAATCTTTTTTTGCATTATAATTTTCCTCCTCACTATTACTAGATTCATCCATAGATGATTCCTTTCCATTATAAACATTGAAATCGAAGATTCTAAAAATGTGTTCCATTGTTTAATAAATATATTAATTTATATTTATCTTGTTTATTTTTATTCAATTTTATATTAAATAAAAATATTCAGAAATCTTAGTTTAAAATGAAGAAAAATATTAGTATTATAATATAATGTCTAATAAACCAGTTTATGCTATTGCTGTATTTAATGATACTATTAAAGGAACAGTTAAATTTAAAGAAGTTTTAGTTAATAATCAAATCAAGATTGAATTAAATATTACAGGGTTAAAACCTGATAGTTTACATGGGTTTCACGTTCATGAAGCAGGTGATTTAACTGATAAGTGTACCAGTATGTGTGCTCATTTTAATCCTTATGGAAAAACACACGGATGTCCAGGTCTAACTGAAAGACATGTTGGAGATTTAGGTAATATAAAGACTAATAATAAGGGTGAAGCCAAATACTCTTTTTATGATAATGTTATTAAACTTAGAGGAACCAAGTGTAATATTATTGGTAGAGGATTAATTATTCACGAAGACGAAGATGATTGTGGTCATGGTGGAAATTCAGAAAGTTTGAAAACCGGAAATGCAGGTAAAAGGATTGCTTGTGCTGTAATTGGTTATGCAAAAGACAATTTTTAAAATATTATTTTGTTTCATAATACGCAGAATTAAAAAATGATATAAATAATACAAATCCTACGAAAGAAGTAATATATTTTATTTGCTTTATACTAAGTTTGTAACCAGTTCCTACCACTATTTTTGAACCAAAATAACTACCTATCATAACTGAAAATAATAAAATTATACCTAGACTATAATTAATATTTTTTGATTTATAAAATTCATAAACAGATCCAATTGTTAAAGGAAACAAATTTAAAAATAAAATAGCACCTAAATTTCTTTTATAATCACCAATTTTAAAATAATCCAATAATATTAAAACTAAACCAGTTGGGGCTATTCCTGTAATACCTAAAAAAGCGCCAGTTATTAAACCTAAAAATAATTCAATAATATATTGATTCATAATTATTATAACATTAGATTATTATTTTATATTTAATGCCTCTTACGTGTATATTTGCAATATTGTTTCTGAGAGAAACCTTTGGGTCTTTTACAATTGATACTTCGTTTATATTTTAGACTCCATTTTCTTCTTTTTTGTTTTTTGCTTTTGTTTTTTTTTTGTTTTACACCTCCCATTTGTTTTACACCTCCCATTTGTTTTACACCTCCCATTTGTTTCTTTGTTGTTTCATCCAATTTAAAATCTATCCATTTTAAAAATGAATCAATCGTTCTTTTTTTATATTCTTCATTTAATTTACTGTCTTCAAAATCTTCACTAATTACACCTTTTTTTGAAATGAATCTGATTGTTGGGAATCCTTTTGGTTGTGTTTTTATTTTTTTAATCTTTCCTAGCAAATCTTTATCAATGTCAACAACCAAAATATCATTACTATTAATTATATCTTTTTTTAAAGTGTTTTCTAATTTTTGCCATTCAGGACGTGTAGCATTGCAAGGACCACATCCTTCCATATAAATTAACATAAAAACATCTTTACCATTTATGATGAAGTTATTTAATCTATCTATTGGTGTCTCTCCATTTTTATCTTTTATAATATAATTTTTAGTGTCAATATGCAAAAATACCATTATAATAAATAAATAGAAAATAAATAATTCTATAATTTTATCCTTATTAAATATATATGACATTACTAACTTTTTTATTCATATTAGTGTTTTTAATTGGATTATATTTTTACGCAAAATGTAGTGATCCTAATTATCTAGAAGGTTTAACAAATAATAATAATAGTGGTGTAAGATGTCCCAATTTGCTAATCCAAAAAGGCTCTCGGTTTTATTTATATAATTCTAAAGTAGCAAAGGTTCCTGGCGTGAATCCTGTTGAATTCGACAATTTAGAAGATTATACTGAGTTTTTAGATTGGCAAAGAAGTCAAAATATTAGGTGTCCTGTATTATATTTACAAGAAACATATGATGCACAAGGCAATCCTGTTTATAAAGTAAGACCTAGTGTTTCAGAACCACAAGCTGGATTACCGCCTAGTATTGCTAGTTCATCTGGTGATATTATTAATGAGTCTTCAATGGGTAACCCAAATGCTTTAGCATATCCGAATCCTACACTTTTAGTAGATGCTACTAGAAATGACCCACCATATAATAAAAATTCATATCCTGCTTACGATGAAACATCGTATTATGTTGGAACAACCACACCATTAGATGTTATGGATATGCATCAAGAGCAATCTAATGTTAGTCCAAATCCAATGGACACAAATTGGGGTGGTTCTGAATATACTGAAAAACTTGTTGATAAAGGTTATTATGCTGATAATGAGGTAAAAATGAGAGTATAAAAATATATTTATTTACTTGAATCTATAAATTTCATAATAGTATTTAATGCCATTTTAGATTGTTGTAATTGAGATAATTCTGCTAATGATTTTTGTGGTTTTGATTGATCTATAGTCAAAGCAGTTTGTAACATCAAATTATTTACTAAATCATCTAAATTTAATATAGCGGTTTCATAATCAGTTCGATATTTACTTATTAGCATTGTGTCTTGTAATTTAATAACTTGTGTTTTTATATTGGCGCCATAAGTGCTTGCATTACCAGCTATTCCATTTTCTGATGATCCTGATGTTTTATCACCTGAAGCATCAGTCATACCTTCTCTAAAATTTAAGTTTTCAAAATTTAAGTTTCTAAATATTAAATATGCTATAAAACTAATTCCTGCAAATATGCATAAATTCATCATTTCTTGTTTCATTTATATACTATACAATTATTTTTTCAGTAAATATTTTACTATATTTACAATTGACGTTTTATTAATTTTTCTAGTTTGTCCCTTTGTATTTACATAACTGATATCTTTTAAACATTCGTTATTTTGTTCTACTTCTTGTATTAAATTTGGGATTGATTTAAATTTATCCATTATTGCTAGGGCAGTTACTGAACTAATTCCAGGTATTTGACAAAGCATAATCTCGCCTATATTATCAGGAGTAATATTTTCTTTTTTAACCTTTTTAACAACATTTACATAATCCTTTTCTGATTGTTCTTCTTTTTCTACACTTGTATTTTCCATATTTCCTCCTTCTAATTCTGTTGCTATTGTATCGTTTGTAATATTTGAAACAGTTTTATTATTTTCATAATATGGTTTTTTTCCAGATGTTTCTGATTTGCTTAATTTATTTGCAGTATTACAAATAAAAGTAGCTGTTTCTTCTAACGATAATGTTCTCATAACAGAGAATCCTTTAAAGTAGTTTAGAGAGAACATTGCAGAATATAAAGTCATTTT
>Ga0114966_10000515_pt1 | contig 36973 bp, 29 predicted proteins | sample M_130207_XF_Meta_FD_87029 | JGI IMG/M metagenome (GOLD analysis project Ga0114966, IMG submission 87029) | Freshwater microbial communities from Lake Montjoie, Canada to study carbon cycling - M_130207_XF_MetaG | ecosystem: Environmental > Aquatic > Freshwater > Lake | place: Lake Montjoie... | reverse complement strand
TGGCCCGGTTCGGCCGTCCCAAGGTCCCCAAGGCGGCGTAATACCAAAACATGCGGCAAAAACAAACTCGTCAGGTCTACATCGCTTCCAGCCCACCGGCGGAACAAAGGCAAATCAGCCCCGTTGCCGCTTCGCGACTATCCAACCGCTGGATGACGTTTATCCGCCGCGACGTGGCGCTTGTCCGCCCACGGCTATCTCCTGAACTCCTTACTTTCGCCCCTGATGATCCACCGAACGGACCGCTACGCCGATGGCCGCGTTGCGCGCTCCAAAAAATGTTCCGGCCCTCTCCTCCTCCGCAGGTCCGCCACCGACTACGTCGAAGGCGGCTGGATGATCGACGATACCGTCGCTACACTTCGTCAATGAGCGGGTCTGGTCCAGCGAGGATGCCGCGACCTGCACGCCAACACCGCAACCTCGATTCGCTCAATCAGCACATCGGCAGCGTTGGCCGCCAGCGCCTCCAGGTCGTCCGGATCGGAGGTGAGTACCGTCCCTCCGGGTTCCGCGAATGCCACCACAAGCGCATCGACGGCTGACCCCCGACGGGCCAACCGCCGCAGTAGGGCGGCGCGCCGCGCCAGAGACTCAGGGACCGCATCGGCGATGTCACACGTCTTGAGGAACCGATTCTCGTTGGCGTCCCGCCCCCCCCCGTGCCCCTGCAAGCACTCCACGAGAGCCACCGCCGGTACCGTTGGTGGCCATGGGCCCTCCTCGCGCAGGGCGACGATCAGGGCTAAAGCGCGGCGCCAGTTGGCGAACCGCCCCCGAATCCAGGATCAACACAAAGGCTAACCAGCCTTCCGATCCGTGCGACCGGCGATTCGTTGTGCCACGGCGTCCGCGCGGGCGCGCGTCCGACCATCGGGTTCTCCGACCTGCGCCGCAAGATCGGATGCATAGCTCCGCCTGGCGGACTGTAGCTCCTAACGACGCAATTCTGCGCGCACCGCTTCCTGAAGCAGCTCGGATGCGGGGAGCCCGCGCTCCTTCACCATTTCGTAGAGCTCCGTTGGCAGGTAGACTTGCATGCGCGGCATACGCCTAGTTTACGTACATGCGTTCACCCTTGTGGCGACGTCGTTATCCAACCGGTGCGCGGGTTCTGTCTACGGCGCAACCCTCGGCGCCCCCAGAAATGGACCACCTCTGCTCGAATAGACTTGGCCAGATCACAAACTGCTCATGCCGCGTGGCATGCCGACCGGCGGGACCTTCCTCATCCGTGCCGCAGTCGGGGCCGGTTAGTGGTAAAGTTTTGGCGAGCAAGGCTGGTCAATTCTTCGCGCGTGCCGAAGGCACATACCGGGGATCGCTTTCCGTTACCATCATCCCCGACTTCACACCTCATGAAACGCGTCTACAAAATCACCTACCCCAACGGCAAACTGATCGCCGCCGACGTCCCCCCCAGCAGCTCCGCGACTTCACCATCCGGATGGAAATCCTCTGGGAGTCGGAGACTTCGACGAATGCCGAGCTGACGCCGAAGGAGGTGGAGTTCATGCAGAGGCTACCATCGAATAATCCGAGAGCGGGGTACAACCGTCGGCCGAAGCACGAGCCGGAGGCAAGATCGTGGCGCGCCGATTGCACCGATTCGCTCTCAATCGACATTCCAAACGCCAAGGCTTGGCGCCGTTGTGCTCGCCTGCCGCCCCCATCCACCGGCCGTTTTCCCGATGCGACCGATAAATCCATCCGAATGTACAACTTCCAGGCCAGTTCAAGTCTCTGCCAACGCCCAAAAGAGCACCGGCCCCCGTACCGCCCAAGGTAAAGCAAACTCCCGCCGCAACGGCCTCAAACACGGTCGCCACTCCGAGTTCATCGACTATTCCAGCTCCGTCAACCCGGTTCTCCTGCCCGGCGAATCCATGGTCGACTACTCCCGCATGCTCGACGCCCTCATGGCCAAAATCGGCCCCCGCGACCACGCCGAAAAAGAGATCATCTATCGCCTTGCCGCCAGCCAGTGGGACACCCAACGCTTTCGCTGCATCCGCCTCTTCCTCCTCGAAGACAAGTTCCAGACCGTCGAAGTCAACGTCCAGCATGAAGTCCCACCCGCTTGCACCGGTACCCTCGCCGTGGCCCGCGCTTACTAGGCAACCGCCGGCCCCGGAGGCGGCCTCGCCAGCCTCCGCCTAGAAATCGCCGCGGCCGAACGCTCGATTGCCGCCTCCTACCGCGAGCTCAAACAGCGCCGTAGCTTCGACCCCTTTGACCGGCCCCCCGCCGACTTCAACCCGGCCACCGACATCGCCCAGCAGGTTTAAACCTCCGTCCCGAAGCCAGAAGACATGCCGCCCGCCGCACCGCCCCCCACCTCAGAAGTCTTCGAAAGTACAGAATCGGAGCCCGCGCCCAACACGGCTATTCCATCGTCCTGCCGGTCCGTCGTGCCCCGCGGCGAGCCGAACCCCCGCCAAGCCGAGCTCCTCGATCTCGATGCCTCCCGGCTCGCCGTCTGCACCAGTCCCCAGCAGGGCAAAACTCAAGCCGCCGCCAAGGCCCTCCACCTCGCCTTGGCCCAGCCCGGCGCGCTCGTCCTCATCTTCGGCCCCGTCGGCCCCCAAGCCGGCGAACTCCTCGGCCGCATCCGCCAGTTCGCCCATCGGCTCGACCTGCCCACCAAGGCCGACCGTAACCACACCCGCTCTCTCGTTCTCCCCAACGGATCCCGCTTCATCGCCCTCCCCGACGTGCCCACCAGTGCCCGCGGCTACGCCAGCGTCGCCCTAATCCTCATCGACGAGGACGCCTTCGTCCATGACCAAATCTTCCAAGCCATCACGCCCATGCTCGCCGTCTCCAACGGCGCTCTCTGGATCTTCGCTACGCCCAACGGCCAAACGGGCCGCTTCCACGAAATCTGCACCGCCTCCGACCTCGCCTGGACCCGCTTCTTCTCCCCTTCCGGCGAATGCCCCCGCATCAACCTGCTCCACCCCGAGTCCCTGCCCCTCGGCGCGACTCTCTTCGACCTCCCCGCCCGCCTGAAGCGACGCCCAGCACGCCACGCATACGCACTCCAGGACGCTGGCCATGGGCGGCAGCCCCCTCATCGAGCTCACGCGCCGCTCCAGCGTCGTTCCGCCAGGTTGCTTCCACCCGGTCACCCTACGAGCGGCTACACCACCTCGGACCTCAAGGACAGCTACAAAGGCATACCCCGGCCCGACCTCCTCACCCGTCTCCGTTCGGCCTTCGATTTGAAGCTGATCCATCTGCCGATAGCCGGCCCCGGCTTCGCGGCCCTGGAACAGGAGCTCATCCACTGCCGAGCCGACGGCCACCAACGCGAGCACGACGACCTCGTCTTCGCTCTCGCCACTTGGTTCGTCGTCCAGAAGCGCAAGGAAGTCCTAATGCCCAAACGCTAGCCCGGCGAACTGCTTCTACGAGCCCCCAACATCGCCGTCGCCGCACAGTTCCCCAACACATTCACCCCCGTCCGAATCATATCGATCACCGCGTCCACCCCCAACAACATCGCCAACCCCTCCAACGGCAGCCCAAACCCCGTAAACAGGCTCGACAAAATCACGAAGTTCGCCCGCGGAATCCCCGCCACTCCCTTACTCGTCAACTTCAACGTCGCCAAAATCAAAACCTGTTGACCCAAAGAAAGGTTCACCCCCGCCGCCTGCGCCACAAACAGCGTCGCCATCGCCAAATGGATCGTGCTACCGCACAAGTTGAAGCTCAGCCCCAGCGGCAGCGCCAAACTCACCACCTGCCGCGGAACCCCGTACCGCTCCATCGCCTCCATCGCCTTCGGTAACGCCGCCGCGCTCGACGTCGTCCCCAGCGCAATCAAAAAAGGCTCCCGCACCGCCCGCGCAAACCCCAACAGTGGCACATTCGCCCACCATAGCCCCAGCGCAATCACCCCCACGAAAATCCCCTGCGCCACCCACGCCACCAGCGCAAAATAGCTCAAACCCTTGATCACCGCGAACCCGCCCGCCCCCACGGTCGCCGCCATCGAGGCCGCCACCCCAAACGGGGCCAGCATCATCACATACCGAATGTACTCATACGACACCGCCGCCACCGACTCCGCAAACCGGACGAACTGCTCCTGCCCCCGCGCCGCCACCCCCACCGTCACACAGAAAATCACAATCTGCAACACGCTTCCCTTCGCCATCGCATCGAAAATGCTAGTCGGGAAAATGCTCTCCAGCACCTGCCCCAAACCCACCGGCACCGCCGCCTTAACCGGCTCCACCTGCAGCGCCACCCCGACTCCGGGCTCGGTCAGCCACACGATCCCCCAGCCCAACAACAACCCAATCGTCGTCGCAATCTCAAACAACAAGACTGCCTGCCCGCCCAGTCGTCCAATGCCCGACCCGCGCGCAATTCCCGCGACCAGCGACCCAAACAAAACCGGCGCAATCACCGATTGAATGAGCTTCAAAAAGACGCGCCCTATGACGGCCAAACTCTGGCCGAACTCCGGAAACAGCAACCCAATGCCGGCCCCCGCCGCCATACTGATCAACAAATAGACGCTAAGCAATCTTCCTGACAAGGCGCGCAGGGAGAGAGAACAACGCCCAGATCATCTCCAGGACGCCTGACACGGCTACGCCTACCAAGCGGAACGGAAGCAGCAGCAGCCAGATCAACGGGTACAGCAAGAGCGCCACGATGGCCAACGGCCAGCAGACGGCAAGCAATAAGCACCACAGAAGAAATTTCACCACGGATTTGCTCCTTCGCTAGGAATACGCAGTTTACCAGGATAAAGTTCGGCTAAAATCAAAAGCTGATGCGGCGGTCCATTTTCCTCCTCTCCCTCGTTGCTGTATCGCTCCGCGCCGAAGATTGGCCCGCGGAAAAGGTCCGGCGCGTCGAACAAGCCATCGAAGCCGAACGGCTTCGGCAACAGGTCGTTGGCCTTAGCGTCGCGATCGCGGAAAACGGCATGCTCCGCCTCACCGGCGGCTACGGCAAAGCCGATCTGGAAAACGACGTCCCCGCCAAGCCGAACACGGTTTACCGCCTTGCCTCTATCTCCAAGCCCATCACCGCCATTGCCGCTCTCCAGTTGGCGGAGCGCGGCAAACTGAACCTCGATGCCCCGGTGCAAAGCTACGTCCCCAGCTTCCCGCAAAAACAGTGGGGCGTCTCCCTCCGCGATCTTCTCGGCCACCTTGGCGGCATCCGCCACTACCAAGGCACCGAACTCGATTCCACCGTTCACTACACCAACGTCACCGAACCGCTCCGCATCTTCGCGGAAGATCCTCTGGTCCACCAGCCCCGCTCGAAATACTTCTACACCACCTACGGCTTCAATCTCATCGGGGCCGCCGTCGAAGCCGCCGCCGGGACCTCCTTCCTCACCTTCCTCCGCGAGAATATCTTCAAACCCGCCGGCATGGTCTCCATCCGCGCCGATAACCAGCGCGAAATCATTCGTAATCGTAGCCGTGGCTACGCGAAGGATAAATACGGCCGCATCATCAACACCGCTCTCGCCGATACAAGCAACAAGATTCCCGGCGGCGGCCTCTGCTCCACCGTCTTCGATCTCATTGCCCTCGCCAACGCCTACGATTCCGGCGTGCTCCTCAAGCGCTCTTCGATGCGCGACATGACCCAACCCCAGCGCCTGCTCGATGGCAAGCGCACCGGCTACGGCCTCGGCTGGAACGTCTCACCCATCGCAGGTCGCGCCGCCATCTCCCACAGCGGCTCTCAGCAAGGGGCACGAACCCTACTGGTTCTCTATCCCGAACTCAAGCTCTCCATCGTCGTGATGGCGAACTCCGATCACGCTGTCGTCAACGATTTTGCCGCCGCCATCTTGAAGGCGCTCGATACCCCTTCGTCGGCGTGATAGCTGCTCCGCACGAGCGGCCCAGCTTCGACGTGCGCAAAGCCGAGTTCGTAGCCGAACGCCCGGTATTCGTTGAACTCCTCCATCGGCACATACCGGATAATGGGCAGGTGCTTCGGCGAAGGCCGCAGATACTGGCCCAGGGTGAAGATGTCCACATTGTGCGCGCGCAAGTCCCGCATCACCTGCTCCACCTCTTCCCGTGTCTCGCCCAAGCCCAGCATCACGCCGGACTTCGTCGGCACCTGCGGTCGCAACTGCTTGGCATAGGCCAGCATGTCGAGCGAGCGTTCGTAGCGCGCACCCAGCCGCACCATCCGGTACAACCGCGGCACAGTTTCCGTATTGTGGTTCAACACGTCCGGGGCGGCGTTCATTACAATCTCCATCGCCTCGCGCTTGCCCTGGAAATCTGGCACCAGCACCTCTACTTGACAACCCGGCACCCGCTCCCGAATCGCCTCAATCGTCATCGCGAACAGCAGCGCACCGCCGTCCTTCCGGTCGTCCCGGTTCACCGACGTAACCACCGCGTACCGCAAGCCCATCAGCGCCACGGCCTCGGCCACGCGCCGCGGCTCGTCCATGTCCACTTCGAGCGGTGCGCCCTTCTGCACCGCGCAGAAGCCGCAGCGCCGGGTGCAGACGTTCCCCAGAATCATGAACGTCGCCGTCCGCCGATTCCAGCAGTCACCGATGTTCGGGCACGCCGCCGACTCGCACACCGTATGCAGCCGCAGGTCGGTCACCAGCTGTTTCAGCTCCCGGTAGTTATCTCCCACCGGAGCGGGCGCGCGCAGCCACTTGGGCCGTTCAACCTTGGGTTCAATAGTAACCAGCACTGATTTCAGAATACCGTAACCGGCCTCGTATACTGTAAGGACTTGGTCTCTCCTACTCGCTGGCTCTCGGTTCTCTTCTTCCTCTCTGGCTTCCCCGCATTGCTTTATCAGATTGTGTGGCAGCGGGCGCTGTTTACGATTTTCGGCGTCAACGTGGAATCGGTTACCGTCGTCGTCAGCGCCTTCATGCTCGGCCTCGGTCTTGGCAGCCTGCTCGGCGGATGGCTCTCGCAACGACCCGGGCTCCCCCTTTTGCTGGCTTTCGCGTTCACGGAACTGGCCATCGCTGCGTTCGGCGTGATCTCGCTCCAACTCTTCCAGACGCTGTCCACCCTCGGTGCCCCCACCTTTCTGCTCTCCTTCGCCGCGGTCGTTCTCCCCACCGTCCTGATGGGAGCGACGCTCCCTCTCCTCGTCACCCATCTCGTTCGCGTCTCCGGTCACGTCGGCCGCTCCGTCGGGCTGCTCTACTTCGTCAACACCCTCGGCTCCGCGGTTGCCTGCTTCGCTGCCGCGCTCTATACGATGCGCGAACTCGGTATGTCCGGCACCGTCGAACTCGCTGCAGCCATCAATGCCCTGATCGGCCTTACCGTTCTGGTGGTTCACTTCCGCTCCGTCCCCGCCCCGCTTCGTCCCGAAACACCTTCCACGCGCGGCCAAGCCATCATGCCTTTCTCCACCGGCCTATTGCTTGCTGGCGTCGTCGGCTTCATTTCGCTCGGCTTTGAAATCCTCTGGTACCGCGTCTACTCCTACGCCTCCGGCGGCAGCCCCCGCTGCTTCTCGTTCGTACTTGGCGCTTTCCTCGCCGGCATCGCCCTCGGCTCCTGGTTCTCCTCCCGGCTGCGCTGGCCCATCGGCCGTCTCATTCTCGTCGCGACGGTCGTTAGCTTCTCAACCATCCCGGCCATCTCCTACTTGGTCGCTTTCGTTGATTACACCGCCACGCTCCCACTCATCGCCCTCGCCGCCGGCCTCCTCGGCGCCGTGTTCCCGCTCGTCTGCCATGCCGCCGTCCCCCCGGACGACCGCGCTGGCCGCCGCCTCAGCTTTCTCTATCTCGCCAACATCGCCGGCTCCGTACTCGGCAGCTACGCCATCGGCTTCATCCTGCTCAACCTCTTCCCGCTTTGGGCGATCTGCCTGGCGCTGTCCGTCGTCGGTCTCGCCGTCGCCTGGCTATCGCTCGGATCCTTTCGCGGCCCTCTACTCGCCGCTGCCGCCGTTTTGGCGCTTCTCCCTTCGCTCAGCGCCGTCTACGAGCGCCTCCTCTACAAAAACGAATACACCGGCCAACGATTCACCGACCTTGTCGAAACCCGCAGTGGCGTGGTCTCCGTGGACTCCGACCGCCAGATCTACGGCGGTGGCGCGCATGACGGAGTTCTCTCGACGAACCTGATCGAGCAAGATAGTTGCATCCGCCCACTCTCACTCAGCTATCTCCATCCCGCACCGCACGAAGTCCTGCTCGTCGGCATGGCCGGCGGAGCCTGGTCGCAAATCGTCGCGAACCACCCGGCCGTGCAACGTGCCGTCGTCGTCGAAATCAACGGCGGCTACCTCGAAGTCATCCGCCGCTATCCCGACGTCGCCCCGGTCCTGCGCAACCCCAAGGTCCAGATCTTCGTCGACGACGGTCGCCGCTGGATGCGCGAGCATCAAGCCCAAAAATTCGACGCGATTCTTATGGACACGGTCCAGCATTGGCGGGCCCAGGCCACCAATCTCTTGTCCGTCGAGATGCTGACGCTCGCCCGCAGCATGTTGAAGCCCGGCGGCATCATCTACTACAACACCACATGGTCGGAGGATGCCCAGCGCACCGGCGCAACGCTTTTCCCCTACGTCCTCCGCTTCGGCCCTTTCCTTGCCGTCAGCGATTCGCCGCTGCAACTCGATGAAAACCGTTGGCGCGAAACCGTCGCCCGCTACCAGCTCGACGGCCGTCCTATGCTCAACCTTGCCGACCCCGTCCATCGCGCCCGTCTCGATGCGGTGATCGCCACCGCCCGCCAAATCGACCCGATCGGGGATGAATATCTAGCCTTCGAAGACGGCGCGAGCATTCTCCGCCGCACAACCGGAGCCCGCATCACTACGGACAACAACATGGCCACGGAATGGACCCGATAGACAAGCCCCTAACCCTCTCGCTCGGAGAATACTTGGCGACCACCTTCGAAGCGGATTGCGATTTTGTCGACGGGCATATCGAAGAGCGCAACTGGGGCGAATGGCATCATTGTCGGCTCCAGCTCAAAATCGGGGCTTACTTTTTAAGCAATTACGAGCCGCTCGGCATGCGCGTGGTCCCGGAATTCCGCCTTCGCGTAACTCCCAGCCGGGTCCGCCTCCCGGATCTCTGCGTCTTCCTCTCTGACCCGCACGAACGAGTCCCCTCCACGCCGCCCTTTCTCTGCATCGAAATCCTTTCGCCCGAGGATCGGATGAGCCGGGTCGAAGTCCGCATCAACGATTATCTCGCCATGGGTGTTCCGTATATTTGGATTCTTGACCCCGAAACCCGCCAAGCCTTCACCGCCACTGCTGCCGAAGGCCTCCGCGAAGTCAAATCCGGCACCTTGCTGACATCCTCACCGGTCATCGCAATGCCCTTCGCTAACGTGTTCTACCCCGGGTTTTACTCCCAAATCAGCGACGCCACATGGGTCTCCGTCTCGGCCTCCGCCGGACGCGCGTGGATTCGCTCGCCCCGCAGTTCAACCAGCAGGTTGCCCGCCGTAGCCTTTACTGCCACCGAATCGCGCGTCGGAACACCCGGCAATAACTCCGCGACTGGTTCTCCATTCACCGTCAACGGGTCGCGTCCTTTGGACAAGTAGCCGTTGGGACGATGGATCAATAGCCGTCCGCCTTGCATCGCCCCCGGAGGCAAAAAACGGAAGTTGAGTAACGCCGTTGACCGGACTACGCCGCTCATGAAGTATGTCACCTTCCGGCCCTCACTCAACAGCTCGAACTCGTAGTCAAGCCCCGAACGCAAACGAACCGGTCCCCAAGCGCCGGACTCATGAGTCGTCGTCTCCAGAACCGCTTCCCCCTCACGCTCCGCCGAACCTGGCCGCAGCGAGTAGACGCGAAGCCTAACCCCGGCCAGCGGCCGATTCGTCGCCGCTGGACCCGCGAAGCCGGTTACCAGGCCACTCACCATCGGAGCCGGGACAACCGTCGGCTTCAGTAACTTTGGCCCTTGGCCTGTCAGGAACCGGTACATCTCCGAGAAGGCCAAAGGATGGAACGCGACTTCCCGATGATCGAGGTTCGGCAGCACTACATTCTCAGCCCCTTTCAGTTCCGGCCCGTCGTATCCGACATTCGGCTGCGCAAACTTATCGAGCTTGTCGCTGCGCAGCGTCAGGAACTTGACTCCCTCGACGAGTTCAGACCCCGCGTTCAATTGCTGCAGGAAGTGCCCTTTGCCGTTGAACTCCATGTCCAAATTCGTGTCGGTCGCCATCACCCCATGATTCGGCGTGCCGCAGAGCACCGCATGAGAAACCACGGCCGCCCCACCGCCGTTCTTCAGATAGTTGCGAATCGTCATTCCGCCGCGGCTACTGCCGACGAGTACCACCTTCTTGGCCTTGGTTTCAATCATCACGCGCGTGACCAGCGCGCTCAACTCCGCCGCTTGGTCCGTGGTCGATGATCGGAACGGCTCCGCCTGGCTGTTTTCCCGTCGGGCGTTAGGGTCTGTGAAGCGAATGGCGAAAAGCCGGTCTGCCGGGTAGCCGTTAGTCTCGAACAGCCAAATCACCGGTAGCCACTTGGTCGCATCATCTCCGTTGCCGTGCACAAAAATGATCGGCGATTGCGCCGCCGCGGCGGCCACTAGGGCCGCCGTCAGCAGCAGGAGTCGCCGCATTAGAATTGCAACTTCAGTGCTAGCTGAAGTCTCCTCGGCTCGTAGGTCGAAGCGATCGTGCCAAACGCCGGGCTCGAGATGTTCGCGGTCGGCGTCCGGAAGTTAGACCGGTTGAACGCATTGAATGCCTCCGACCGAAACTGCAGCCGAAACCGTTCGGTCAGCGTGAACGTCTTGCTCAAACCCAGGTCCACCGTGGCGAAGGCATACCCGACGCTGATGTTTCTTCCCGCGCTGCCAAATGGCTGGTCGAAATTCGGGATCGACACATTGGCGCGGTTGAGATACGCCGTCGGCGTCCGCTGTCCATCGGGGAACACAGGATTGCCGGAGATATTCGGGCGAAACAGGTTGAAGCCAAGGAGTGTAAGGAACGGCGCCACCTGACTCCGCGCCGGAGCCGTGTAACTCATCGTGAACGGCTCGCCGGAGCGCAGATTGACGATCGAACTCACCTGCCATCCTCCGAGCACCTGATCCACGGCCCGGTTGCTGCCCGCCAGGAACCGGCGTCCCCGCCCGACCGGGAGTTCGTAGACGAAGCTCGAGATGTTATTGAACTTCCGGTTGTAGTTGGAAATACCCCGGTCGGCACCTTTGTCGTAAATGTTCTGAAAGCTGGTTCCATTCCCGTTGTTGTTATCAAACGCTTGGCTGGAGTTATCAATCGCCTTGGCCCAGGTAAAGCTGTTCAGGAAATAGAGCCCCGAATCGCTTCGCTTCTCGACGCGAACCTGCAGCGCGTGATAGCGCGAGAAGCCGTCTGCCACGGTCCCGGAGATATTGCTGTACGCCAGGTTCGGACGGCGGTCCTCAATGTTCAAATTCTCCGTCAGGCCGTTCGGACGAGCCTGGTTCAAGTCGTTGATCGTGGCCAGATTGTTCGCCGCGTTCCCGACGTAGCCGACATCCAGCAAGATCCCCTTCGGCAGCTCGCGCTGAATCGAGAAGAACCAGCTATGGACCGTTGCCCAAGGGGCGTCCGGGTCAATATACTGCACCGTGCTCCGGCGCGGATTGAACTTGGCCGGCGACGTGAAATCAGCAGGAAACCCCTGCTGGGTGTTCAGGAAGCCCGGTTGGCCCGGAGCCTGGGCCGCGCTGGCCAACACGAAGCGGGGGCCGTTGTAGGACAGGTAGCTCGTCCCCGTCCGGTTAAAGCTGTTGAAGCCAACTCCATACCCGGCCCGCAACACCGTCTTCGGAGCCATGGTCCAGGCGACACCCAGGCGAGGCCCGAAATTGTTGGTGTCCAGATTGACGAGCGCCCGCTCGGAGAACGACCCAGCCTTAGCGAAACGGATCCCATTCGTCTTCGGATCCCAGCTCGAAAGCAGATTGTCGCGTTCGTAGAAGGGCGTTACCAACTCATACCGGAGCCCCAAATTGATCGTCAGATTGCGGGAGACTTTGAAGTCGTCCTGCACATAGGCAAACCAGGACTGCTGCCGGTGGTTCACGATCCCGGGATTCACCAACTGATACGTGTTTCGCGCTCCAAACAGGAAATCGGCGAGACTATACAAGCCCTGCGTGGCCGCCGTCACCGTCATTCCAGCAGGCACGGAGAACTGACCCTGGTAAGTGTTACGCCCGATCATCGGGCTGACGTCCAGAGTCTCCACCCCAAGCCATTGATACTCCACGCCAGTCTTCAAAGTATGCCGTCCCACGACCCGCGTATAGTTGAACTTCGGGTTCCACAACATCGGGTGCTGGTACTGCGGGTTGGTCGCCTGACGGCCCAGCGACGTAAAGCCGGTCAACGTCTCCGCCGAGATGCCACCCGTGATCGCCGGGTCCGTCGGCAGCCCTGGAATCCCGAACAGATCCAGTACGCTGGGGCCACCCACCAGCGGCGGATTCTTCCCCGCCTTCGAAGTCGAAAAGCCCAAGCGCGCCTCCAGAATCGAAGCTTGGTTGATCGTCCACGTCCCGCCTCCGGCAAACGAAGTCAGGGGCACAAACTGGAAGCCATTTCCATTGCCACCCGCCAAACCAGGAAAAGTGCCGGGGTCGAAGACGTCGAACCGGCTCTTGCTGAACCGGAAGAATCCCCGGATCTTTTCTGAAAAATACTGATCTACTTTGAGGTCACCCTTGTCCCGGTAGTCCGTGATCCTGCTCAGATTCTGGTAGTTGTTGGCGGCCGCGGTACTGGTATTGGCGGGCAATGAATCGAGCACCCCGCGAGCATAGCGGATCACGGCGTTTGCGGGGATCACTCCATTCTGATAGACCTCGCCGGTGAACGGATTGCGGATCGGCACGCCCAGCGAACCAGATCGCTGCGTGGCGTTCGGGAAGGTGGCAAACGCGACCGAGGAATTCACCTCCCGGTAGCCTTCGTAGTCCATGAAGAAGAAGGTCTTGTTCTTGAAGATGGGTCCGCCGAAGGAGGCCCCAAATTGATTCTGATTCTGAATCGGACGACCGGTCGTTGGTTTAAAAAAGCCAATTGCATTCAACTGCGTATTGCGGAAAAACTCCCACGCCGCCCCGTGGAACTGATTCGTTCCGCTGCGCAGGCTGGCGTTCACAATCGCCCCTCCTGCCCGACCAAACTCCGCGCTCGTGTTGTTGGTGATCACCCGGAACTCCGCCACCGCATCCGGGGGCGGCTGCACGACTTGGTTCGAAAACCCTTGATTGGAAGTTCCAAAGTAGTTGTTGTCCAGCCCGTCCAGCAGGAAGTTGTTCGCCGTGCTCCGCAGGCCGTTCACGCTAAAAGACGCTTCGCGCTGCGCCGAACCGATGCCCGAACTCGGCGTCCGCACGATCCCGGCGCTGAGATAAATCAGCTCCGAATAGGCTCGCCCGGCCAGCGGTAGCTCCCGGATCTGCGCCGCTGCGATCGTTTGGCCGCGGTCCGAATTGTCGGTTTGCAAAATCGAGACGTCCGCCGTCACTTGCACGGTCGACTGCACCGAATCCAGTTCCAACTTGAAATCCACCCGCTGCCGAGACCCAATCGTCAATTCGAACTCCTGGCTCGACTGCGTTCTAAACCCGGCCTGCTCAACTCGCAGCTTGTAACGGCCGATCGGAATCGAAAGGAATTCGAATGACCCGGCATCGGTGCTGCGGCCTTTTAGCGTGATGCCCTTTCGGACCTCTTCAATGACGACCGCCGCGGAAGCCAGAGGGGACTGCGATGCGTCTACGACCGTACCGAGGACCGTGCCGGTGTCAAATTGAGAGAACAGAGATGCGGTGCACGCTAAAGCCAGCGAGGCGAGCCTGAAAGCAGCTTTCTTCATTGCAACCAGTAGTAGCAAGCGGTCGTTTCGATCCGATTAACGCTCGCTGACAGTTCTGTTGCGAAATCCAGTGCCCTATTTCGGTGGACTGGTCAAGAACGGATTAATCACCGTAACGCTGCCATACGTTCTCCCCGCGGTGAAGTCTTCACTCAAAAGCCACCGGCAACCTAGCCGCTCCGCCGCCGCCAGGATCTTTCCGTCCCAGTACGTCACTTGCGCCGCATCGCACCAGAGCCAAGCCCGCTCCACGATAGCCAAGCTCGATCCTACAGGTTGCCACGCAACGTACGCCCCAATCGTCTCTCGGGCAACCGTAGCAGGAACCCCTACCTTTCTCACCGCATTCGCATAAAATTCATCCAAGACCTGCCAGCTGCAACGTCCTGTCTGGCTCTCCCAAAGATACTGCAACCATGCCGCCGCTTGGGGAGCCTTCTCCACGGCGCGCCGGTCTAGGGCATAGAGCAACACGTTCGTGTCTATAAACGTGCTATCCGCGGCCATTGGCAGCTTCGCGGCTCAATCGGTTTTCGGCGTCCAGATCTAACGGCTGCAACTGCTGCCACCGCTCGAAGGCTTCCCAGTATTCGTCGCTCGAACGCATCTGCTTTTCGAGAATTCCGCCGAGCAGCCGGGAAACGGAAGTGTTCTCCTCGGCCGCCTTTTTCCGCGCCCACAGTGCCACCTCTTCCGGCAGCGTGACGGTAACGTTCTTCAGCATGAAAGCAGTGTAACACGAAGACACGAGCTCGCCGTTCTGTGTTCCGCAGATATAGACATGCTACCCTTATCGGATAGCCCTCCAGTGATTCCCGATCAAGCCGGACAAGAGTTTTCCGAATTAGTCGCCATTATGGCGAGGTTACGTGCGCCCGACGGCTGCCCCTGGGATCTCGAACAAACCTTCGATTCGATCAAGAAGTACACCCTCGAAGAAACCTACGAAGTCATCGACGCCATCGACGAACGAGACTGGCCCGGCCTCTGCGAAGAACTCGGCGATCTTATCCTCCAACCCGTCTTCTACGCCCAAATGGCCCAGGAACAGGGCTTATTCGATATCGCCCAATCTCTCCGCGCCATCAACGAAAAGTTGATTCGGCGCCACCCCCACATCTTCGGCGATGCCCAAGCCAATACCGCCGAAGAGGTGCTCGACCAGTGGAATAAAATCAAAGCCACCGAAAAGCCGGAGCGCAAACGCCTCCTCGACGGCATCCCCAACGCCATGCCGGCCCTCCTCCAGGCCCGCGAAATCAGTAAGCGTGCAGCCAAAGTTGGCTTTGATTGGGAGAACTCTGCTCAGGTGGTCGACAAGCTCCACGAAGAACTCGCCGAACTCGCCGAGGCAACGTCGCCGGAAGACCGCGCCGGCGAGATTGGCGACCTTTTCTTCGTCCTCGTCAATCTCGCCCGCTTCTATCAAGTCGACCCCGAAGAAGCCCTGCGCCAAACCAACACCAAGTTTCGCCGTCGTTTCGCGCACCTCGAAGACAGCTTGAACGGGCGAATCGAAGGCACCCCAATTGCTCAACTCGAAGCACTCTGGCAGGAGGCAAAAGCCAAGGAATGATTATTGTCCGCGAGTTAGTCGAACACGCCGAGTTAGTCACGGCTGTGCAGTTACAAAAAGATATCTGGGGCTTTTCCGATCTTGACCTTCTCCCGGTTCGCCTCTTTATCGTCGCCACTAAGATCGGTGGCCAGGTTCTCGGCGCGTTTGATGGCAACCGCATGGTCGGCTTCCTCATCTCCATCCCCGGCGTCAAGCCCGGCGGCCGCGCCTTTATCCACAGCCAGATGATGGGCGTCGTCGCCGAGTATCGCAACGCCGGAGCCGGGCGCATGATGAAGCTCAAACAGCGCGAACTCGCGCTTGCCCTCGGGGTGAACCTGATCGAGTGGACCTTCGATCCGCTCGAACTCAAGAACGCTTTCTTCAACATCGAGCGGCTGGGTGCAGTCGTGCGACGCTACGTCCTGAACCAGTACGGTGCCACCTCCAGCCAACTGCACGCCGGCCTGCCGACGGACCGTTGTGTCGCCGAGTGGCATCTCGACCAAACCAAAACCCCGGTCGACATCGTTGCCCGTGTCGAAGTCCCCAACGTCGGCGCGCGTACGGTCGAGGTTCAATCCCGCATTAGCCAAGCCTTTCTCGAACACTTCCGCGCCGGTCGTACCGTCGTTGGCTTCGAACGCGGCGAAACCCACGGTGCCTATCTGCTCGCCGACCAGGATGGATTAGTATGAGCTTTCACATAGACGAAATTCGCCTTCGCCAAGTCAAAATGCCGCTCGTGCATTTTTTCGAAACCAGCTTCGGTCGCACTTATGAACGCGACATGGTTCTCGTCGAAGTCGTCTCCGACGGCCTCAGCGGCTGGGGCGAAGTTACCGCCGGCGAAAACCCGTTTTACAACGAGGAATGGACCGAATCCGCCTGGATGATCATCCGCGACTACGTCGCCCCCCGCGTCCTCGGCCACTCCCTCGAAACCGCCCGCGACGTCGCTCCGCGTTTCAAACACATCCGCGGCCACAAGATGGCCTGCGGCGGCCTCGAAGTCGCCGTATGGGATCTCGAAGCCCGTCAGAAAAACATCCCGCTTCATCAACTCATTGGTGGTGGGGCTCGCAAGGAGATCCCCTCCGGCGTTTCGCTTGGCATCCAGGACACGGTCGACGATGTCCTTCGCGTCATCGAGAAAGAGCTCGCCGCCGGCTACCAGCGGATCAAAATGAAGATCAAGCCCGGCCGCGACGTCGAAGATCTGCGCGAAGTGCGCAAGCGCTTCCCCCACATTAAGCTGATGGCCGACGCCAACTCCGCCTATACGCTCAAAGACGCCGACCGCCTGCAGGCCCTCGACGAACTCTATCTGATGATGATCGAGCAACCCCTCGCTCACGACGAAATCATCGACCACGTCGAACTCCAAGCCAAGCTCCAAACGCCCATCTGCCTCGACGAGTGCATCCGTTCCGCCCATCACGCCGAACAGGCCATCCGCATGAATGCCTGCGGCATCATCAACATTAAGCTGGGCCGCGTCGGCGGCTTTGCCGAAGCGATCAAGGTCCATGATGTTTGCCAGCAGCACAACATCCCCGTCTGGTGCGGCGGGATGCTCGAAAGCGGCATCGGTCGCGCGCACAATATCGCCCTCGCCTCGCTGCCGAACTTCGTGCTCCCTGGTGACGTTTCGGCCTCGAACCGATACTGGAAACGCGAACTCCTTACCCAGCCTATCGAAGCCACGCCCCAGGGTACGATCGTCGTCCCCGAGGGAGTCGGCTTCGGCTTCGATATCGACCACGCGTTTCTCGATTCCATCACCGTCCGCCAGGAGACGATCCGTTGAACGATGGCAGTAGTCGTTGGCGCCTCTACCTTATCGTTGTCGGGGTTTATGTGTTCTGGGGCGCCAATTTCATCTTCTCGAAAATTGTTCTGAAAGAGATGCCCGGCATGGTGGCGGCGAGCCTCCGCCCATTTTTGGCCGCCGCCTTGATGCTTCCTGTTTACTGGTGGAGCGTCCGGCAGGGCGCTGAACCGGTCAAACTTCGCGAACTTCCCCTGCTCTTTTTTATCGGATCGGTGGGAGTCGCCGTGAATCAGGCTTGCTTCCTCGTCGGCATCTCCTATACCTCCGCCGGCCATGCCGCGCTCGTCATCAGCCTTACTCCCATCCTTGTTCTTTTCCTCGCCGCCTTCGTCGGCGAGGAAAAGATCACCCCCTGGAAAATCGCTGGCCTCACGGTCGCGATCGGTGGGGTCGTCCTGCTGCAAAACGGACACAGCGCTTCCACCCAAGCGTCGTCATTAATGGGAGATTTGTTCATTGTCGGGGCCAGCGCGAGTTTTGCCATTTACACGGTTTTCGGCAAACGCGCCACCCGCCAACACGGCGCCATTCCCATCATCGCCTTCAGTTACGCGGCCGGCGCGTTGACGCTGTTCCCGTTCACTTACTCCGCCGTCCTGTCTTTTGATTACAGCTTGCTCAGCACCAAAGCTTGGCTCGCTTTTTTCTACATGACGGTCATTTCGTCCACCATCTGCTACGTCTTTTTCTACTACGCCCTCAACCGCCTCGCCGCCTCCCGCATCTCCGCCTTCGCCTATCTCCAGCCTGTTGTCGCCTCGCTCCTCGCCGTGCCCATGCTCGACGAACCCATCACGGCCGCGATGGTGGGCGGGGGGAGCCTCGTCCTCGCCGGAGTCTTCCTGACGGAGCGCGGCTGACATGGCCGGTTTCGGCAAGCTCCTGGCGCGCAATCGGAACTACCGAAACCTCTGGCTAGGACAAGTCGTCAGCGAGATCGGCGACCATTTCAACACTATCGCCGTCTTCAGCCTCGTGCTGCAAAACACGAACTCCGGCTTCGCCGTCAGCGGCGTCATGCTGGCGCGAGCCATTCCCATGCTCCTGGCCGGACCGCTTGCCGGCGTCTCGCTCGATCGTTTCGATCGCCGCAAGCTCATGCTCTGGAGCGACCTCTTCCGCGCCGCCATCGCTATCCTTTTCATGTTTGCGATTCCGGCCGATCGGACGTGGCTTGTTTATCTTCTCAGCGCGCTCCTCATGGGTGCCTCGCCGTTCTTCACGAGCGGTCGTTCCGCTATCCTGCCCGCCATCGTCACACAGGAAGAGCTCCATACCGCGAACACGATGACCCAGACCACGCAGTGGACCACCACCGCGATCGGGTCCTTCCTCGGCGGTACCAGCGCGGCCCTCTACGGCTACGAAGCCGCCTTCTTCTTGAACGCCCTGTCGTTCCTGTTTTCCGCCTGGAGCGTCAGCCAGCTCTGCGGCGAATTCACGACCCGCCGCGAGGTCTCGCTCCAGGAAACCAAGGTCATGAAGCCTTGGCACGAATACGTCGAAGGGCTCCGCTACATCCGATCGATCCCGCTTGTGTTCGCGCTGATGATGGTCGGCGTCGGCTGGGCCGGCGGCGGCGGCGCGGCCCAGGTTCTATTTTCGTTATTTGGCGAACGGGTCTTCCATCGCGGTGCCGCCGGTATAGGGGAACTGTGGGGCGTCGCCGGTCTCGGCCTCGTTGTTGGTGGGTTCTTTGGCCATCGCATCATGGCCCGCCTGAGCTACACGGCCTATAAACGGACTATTGCGATTGTCTACCTCCTCCACGGCGCCGCCTATGTTCTGTTTAGCCTCATGACCAGCTACGGCTGGGCCCTCTTCTTCCTTGCTCTCTCCCGCGCCGCCGTCGCCGTCAGTTCGGTGCTTAACATGACTCTTCTGCTCCGCCACACGAGCGACGAATACCGTGGCCGGGTGTTCGCGACGCTCGAAACCCTCGTCTGGGGCGTCATGATGCTCTCGATGACCGGCGCTGGCCTCGCCTCCGATCGCGTCGAAACCCGCTGGATCGGTGTCGGCAGTGGCCTCCTCAGTTCGCTCACCGCTTTCTACTGGATGTGGGCCAACGCAACCGATCGCCTCCCGGAGCCGTCCATCCCAAAGCATACGATAGAAGAAGCGGACGTAGAGGTCCATGGAGAGCCCACTGCCTAGTCTTGATGGAAAAGTTATCCTCGTCACCGGCGCCGCCAAACGCGTCGGCCGCGCTATTGCCCTTCGCCTCGCCCGTGAAGGGGCCCGTGTTGCCATCCACTATCGCTCTTCCCGTGCCGAAGCCGAGCAAACCGCGGCAGACTGCAATGGTGCCGAACTCTTCCGCGCCGACCTCACGAAGGTCGTCGCAATCGAAGCCATGTTCGCCGACATCGACCACCGACTCGGTCGCCTCGACGGCCTCGTCAACAACGCCGCCCGCTTCACCAAGTGCAACCCCCTCGATGTTACCGAAGCCGATTGGGACTTGATTCACGACGTCAACCTCAAAGCCACGTTCTTCTGTTGCCGCGAAGCCGGCCGCCGCATGAAGGCCCAGGGCGGCGGCCGCATCGTTAATATGAGCTCGCTCGGCGGTCTCCGCCCCTGGTCCGACCACGCCCACTACTGCGCCTCCAAAGCCGGCGTCATCATGCTCACGAAGGCCCTCGCCAAGAGTTTCGCGCCCGAAATCACGGTCAACTCGGTCGCCCCCGGCGTCATCCCCTTCGGCGAATGGAGCGACGAAATGGCCGGCATGGTCCGTGCCACCCCCGCCGCGCGCGTCGGTACCGGCGACGAAATCGCCGACGCTGTCGTCTACTTCCTGTCTGCTTCCAACTACGTCACCGGTCAGATCATGGCCGTCGATGGCGGCCTCAGTCTCAGATAATCATGCGCTTACTTTTCGGATTCCTCGTCGTCACCGCGGCCTTCGCCGAAGTCCGCCCCATGAAGCTGAAAGTTGTCCTGGAAACGGCGATGGCGCAAAATCCCGACGTCGCGCTGGCCCGGTTGGAAGAACGCAAAGCCGCTGACGCCATCCGCGCTGCTCGCGACCCCTTCATGCCGAGGGTTATCGTCGGCAGCGGCCTCGCCTACTCGAGCGGCTTCCCCATGAGCATCGAAGGCTCCGCCCCTTCCATCGTCGAAGCCCGCGCCACCGCCAGTCTCTATAATCGTCCCCAAAAGCTGCTCCTCGAAAAAAGTCGCGAACAGGAGCGCACAACCAAAATCGGCACCGAGGAGCGCCGCGAAGCGGTCGCCTACCGCGCCGCCACCCTCTACGTCGAAGCCGGCCGTATTGCCGAAGCGATCAAGGCGATCGAACAACAGATCATCAACTTTGAACGCTCCCGGGCTAACACTGTCGTCCTCATCGAAGAGGGCAGAGAACTGCCGCTCGAAGAAAAGCGCGCCCGCCTCAAACTCGCCCAGGCCCGCCAACGCCTCCAACGTCTCCAATTTGACAGGGAAGCCGCCGAAACCGATCTCGCCCTGCTCCTCGGCTTCCCCCCGGAAGACCGCGTCCAACCCGTCGAAGCCGAGCGTGCCGTCCCTGTCGTGAGCGATACCGAAACCGATGCCGTCCTCAACGCCCTCCGCAACTCTCGCGAGCTGCAGCGCCTCGACTCCCAACTCAAAGCCAAAAGCTGGGAAATGAAGAGCTTCGATGCCCAACGCCTGCCTACCGTCGACCTCGTTGCTCAATACGGCCGCTTCGCCCGCTTCAATAACTACGACAAATTCTTCAATCGTTTCGATGCCAACAACGGCCAACTCGGCATGTCGTTCCGCATCCCGGTGCTCCCCTCTCTCGCCGCCCGTGCCCAGAAGGACATCGCTTCAACGGAAATCGTGGGCCTCCGCTCCCAGGTCTCCGTCGCCCGGGCTCGTATCGCGGTCGGCGCCCGACGCGCTTGGCAGATCGTCGCCCAGCAGCAACTCGCAACCGAAGTCGCCAAACTCGATCTCGAAGTCGCCCGCGACCAAGTGTCGGTTCTTCTCGCTCTCTATGAGGAAGGCCGCGCCGCTCTGAAGCAACTCGAGGAGGCCCGCCTGCAGGAGAGTGAAAAGTGGATCGCCCTTTTCGACACCCGCTATGGCCTCGATCGCGCCCGACTTGACCTCCTCCGCGAAACCGGAAACGTCCTCGCCCTGATGAAGTGAATTCGGAATCGCGAAACTTTGGAGCCCCTAACGGGTTATAGTTGAGGATTCCATGCCCCTAGTCCGACTCTTTCTCGCCCTAACTGGCTTTGTTTTCTTGTTCTCGGCGAATTCCAGCGCCGCGACGCTAGGCACGGTCAATAGCATCACCGGCGGTGCCAGCGACCTTGTGCTCGACGATGCCCGTGGCTTGTTGTACCTTGTCCGCCCCGCCCCTTTCAACCGCGTCGACATTTTCTCCGTCGCGCAACGGCGCGTACTTTCCTCGGTCCTTACCGATGCCCTCCCCCTGGCCGCCGCCCTCTCTCGCAATGGCGATACCCTCTACGTCACCTGCCATGACGGATCCTCGCTCAACGTCATCGACACCCGCCTTTCCCCTCCCGCTGTCATCCGTAAAGTCTCCCTTCCCGCCAAGCCGGAAGGCGTCGCTGTTGGCTCGGACGATCGCGTGCTCATCACCACCATCGGCTCTGGCCAGAACAACCTTCTCAACACCCTTCTCGTTTTCGATCCAGGCGTCGCTGACACTACCCAGAATTTGAGCACCGTTCCTGTTGCCACCCCTCCGCCGCTGCCGCCCACGCTCCCCCCCCTCGCGGGTCGCGTCTTCCTCGCCAATCGCAGCCAACTCATCGCCACCCGCGATGGATCCCGGATCATCGGCGTCAACGCTTTTAACGCGACGCAACGCGTCGTCTTCGTCTACGAATCAGCCTCCGCCAGCGTCCTCCGCAGTCGTATCGTGGGGGATACCTCCACCGTGCTTTCGGTCTCTCCCGATGGTTCCCGCTTCATGATGGGTCTTCGCCTGTTTGAAACCGAGACGCTCTCGGTTCTGGCTCAGCAAAACGCCGCCAACGCGCCGTTTCCGCTCTCGGTCACGGTAACCGCGGCCGGCTTCACCCAAGTCGGCGGCCAGTTCAACCTCCAGCAAAATCAGGGCGGCAGCGCCTTCACCCCGGACGGCACCCGCATCTTCGCGGCCTTCAATATCACCCCGGTGCAGAGCCCCCCGGCTCGCGCGAACGTAACGCAACTCCTGATCGACGATTCCGACAATCTCCTTATCTACGACGCGCTGCAACTTCCCGAAAATCTGGCAGGGAAGATCGTCTCGAGTCAGGATGGCTTAAATCTCTACGCTCTCAGCGAAAGTGGCTTCACCACGATCCCCGTCGGCGACATCGCCCGTAGCGTCGTTCTTCAGCCCAGCTCGAACGCCGTGGTCATCTCCAGTGACCAGTGCAATTCCACCCCGGAAGGCCGCACCTTCCGCGTTGGCGTCGCCAATTCCGGTCGCGCCGCCGGGCCACTCGTCTTCACGCCAACGCTACTCCAAACGCTGGCAACCGCGGCCGCAATCAATATCCCCGGCATCGGCGGGGGACTGCCTGGTCCCGGAGGCGGTGGCTTTGTCATTCCCATCCCAGGCTTCCCTATCAATATTCCCGGAATTCCCGCCCAAGGCGGAGGAAATCAAAACAATCCCGCCAACGCGGTTCTCCAGCAGGCACCTACCGCTCGTCCTGTCCGCGATGGTCAGGCGACCACCGCCGTTGACTTCGTCTTCAATACTCTTGCCGGGCGCTCCCTCGGCACCGCCCAGTCGTTTGATTACCTCATTTCCTCGCCCCAAGCCATCAACGTCCCCTCCATCGTACGCGTCTACCAAAACTCTCGCAATTCCGAAGCCCGTGGCGAAATCGTCCCCATTCGGACGAGTCTCTCTCCGTCGGAAGGCCTCACCGATATCGTCACCGACTCCCAACGGCAACGGCTCTACATCGCCAACTCCGGCATGAATCGCGTCGAAGTCTACGATATCCGCCAGCGCCGCCTCCTGAGCTCCATCAAGGTTGGCCAACTTCCGCGCGCCCTGGCTCTTTCCCCGGAAGGTTCGACCCTCTACGTCGCCAACAGCGGCGGCGAAACAATCTCCATTATCGACCTCGACAACCTCCGCGTCACCGGTCGCGTGAAGTTCCCGCCCATCCCCTTCAACGGCAACGTCCCCATCGTCACCCCCTCCCAGATTGGCGTCACCCAACGCGGTCTCCAAATCGTGATGAACAATGGCACCTTGTGGCGGGTCGTCGGTGACGAGGCCCTTCCCCGGGCGATTAGTCCCATCATTGGCACGAGCACCGTAGCTGCCCCCCGCACCATCAGCGTCACCCCGAACGGGGAGAATCTCATCCTCCTGGCCGGTAATGGCACCGCCTATCTCTACGACTCTCAGGTCGACGATTACGTGCAGTCCCGCCAGGTCGCCCCAGCACCCATTAATGGCTACTTTGGCCCCGTCAGCGCCGGCCCCCGCGGTCAGTATTACCTCGCCAACGGTCTTGTTTTGAACCAATCGCTGTCCCCCATCGCCGGTGGCGCTGCCGATCCCACCGTCCCCGGTCGCCCCGGTGGCACCCCGACTGCCCCCACCACCCGGCCGATTGCTTCGGTCGCCGCCGGCACTGGAAACTTCTACGCTCGCTTTACCCAACCCATCGTCGCTAACGCCAACGCGGTCGTCACCGATACGCCAGCCGTCGAAATTGTCGATGTCAACACCGGTCTCCCCATCCGTTCCGCCGCCGCTCTGGAGGGCCCGCTGACGCGCCTCACGGGTACTCAAAGGACCAACGTCGATGGCCGACTCCTGGCTGTGGATGCCGCGCTGACCAACGCCTATATTCTAACGACGAGCGGCCTCAGCATCATTCCCCTGGATCCCATCGCTAATTCCGAACGCCCCGTCGTTCCCGCCGCCGGAGTCGTCAACGTCGGCACCTACACTCCTGGTGCCGCCCAAAACGGTCTTATCTCCATCTTCGGCTCTAATCTCGGGAGTTCCGCCACCGCTTCCGGTACCCCCCTGCCCACCTCTCTCGGCGGGGTCTGCCTCACCCTCAACAACAACCCGCTGCCGCTGTTGATGACCTCCTCCGGCCAAATCAACGCCCAAATCCCCCCCAATCTTGCAGCCGGCCGCTACGCTCTCGTTGTCCGCTCCGTGGACCGAAAGGTCGCCGCCAACCCCGTCCAGCTCACCGTCGGCCGCTACACTCCCGCCGCGCTTTTTGATACCGAAACCAAACGGGCTCTCGTGTTCCGCGCCAACGGCGAACCCGTTACCACCCAACGGCCGGCCAAACGGGACGAACCTCTCGTTCTCTACGCCGTCGGCTTGGGGATCCCCCCGAAGACGATTCTTGCTCCCGGCGCTCCGGCCCCGTCTTCGCCGCTGATTGAAACCGACGACGTTACCCTTCATTTCCGCAAGGTCTCCACCCCCGCCGATCTTACCCGGGGACCCACCGTTCAGGAAGAGATGATCGTCGATTGGAGTGGCTTAGTGGCGGGGTACGTCGGGCTCTACCAGATCAATCTCCGGGTCCCCGGTTTCCACGAAAAGGGCCAGGATTTGAAGGTTGTCATCACGATTGGTGGAGTCAGTAGCCCGCTTTCTGGTAACTTCGTCCCCAGCGTCGCCGTAGAGTAGCTCGTCCAGCAGTACCCTAGGCCGGGCAGTACCGATTTGGGCTATAGAAGTTCGGATTCCGGCTGTACTATGGTAGGTAGGACTTTGACACAAAGACGATGCTTTCCCGTATACTTTTCGCGTGCTTCCTCGCCCTCACGCTGCTGCTGGGTTCCTGTTCTCGCGACCCCGAAACGCGGAAAAAGAAGTTTCTCGCCAATGGCAATAAATACTTCGAATCAGGCAAGTTCCGTGAGGCTTCTATCATGTTCCGGAACGCCCTCAAGGAGGACGCCCGCTACGGAGACGCTTACTACCGCCTCGCGCTGACGTCGCTGAAACTGGGTCAGTATCCCGACGCTATAAATGCGCTCAGACGGTCCGTCGAACTCCAGCCGGACAATCTTGATGCCGCCCGGCAGTTGTCCGATCTTTACATCTCGACCTACGCCAATAATCCGAAGAAATCGGCCTCTCTGCTGAAAGAGGTGGAAGACATCGCCGGCCGCCTGAAAAAAACGCACGCGAATTCTTTTGAGTATTTGCGCCTGCAGGCGATGATCGACCAGGTCGGCCAAAAGCCGCAAGAAGCCCTCGATCACTACCTTGCGGCCGACAAAGTGAAGCCGGGTGACCCGGATACTCAGGTCGCGATCGCTAAGATGTACGTTTTTCTGCAGCGCGCGCCCGAAGGCGAAGCTCTCCTGAATAAGATTGTCGAATCCTCGAAAGGATATTTGCCCGGCTACGAGCTTCTTTACGGCTATTACGTGAGCACCGGCAAACTCTCCGACGCCGAGCGCATCGTCCGTTTGCGGGTCAGCGATCATCCCGAACTCATTACTGCCCGTATCGCGCTCGCCGCTCACCAGGCTGGTCTCGGAAAACAAGACGAGGTGACCAAGGTCCTCGACGAAATCCTCAAAGACACGACCAAATTCCCTGACGCCTACGAGCAGGTCGGCTCGTTCTATTTCCGGCTTCGCGAGTACGATCGCTCCATCAAGATTCGGGAGCAGGGCCTGGCCCAGGCGACGAATGAGACTACGAAAAGGACTCTCCGCAAAGGGATCGTAGAAGCGCTCAGCGCCCAGAACAAGATTACCGAAGCCCAAAACATGGTTGAAACCATGCTGAAGATCGACCCCAAGGACCCGGAAGCCATCGCGATCCGGGGACACCTTTGGCTGCTCGGCGGCAAACCCGAGAATCTGAACGCTGCTCTCGCCGATCTCCAATCGGTGGTATCCAAGATGCCAGACAACTTCGTCCTCAGGTTCGATCTCGGCAACGCTCTGATGATCCGAGGAGATCTCGACGCCGCGAAAGTTCAACTCCTCGAGGTCCTGAAGCTTAACCCCAATTTTTACCGTGCTCGAAATGCCCTCGCTCAGCTCAGTATCCAAAAGCGGGATTGGGCCACGGCCCTGCAACTTTCAAGCGAAGTCCTCGGCCAGTCCCCGAATGATCTATTTGGACGCCTCATTCGGTCGCACGCCCTGATGGCCCAGAACAACCGCCCGGAGGCCAAAGCGCTCCTCCTTGACACTATGAAGTTGTACCCGAAGTCAAGGGACACTCAATACCAGCTCGGCTTTGCGTATTTTACGGAAAAGGACTTCAAGAATGCGGAAGAGAACTTCCGCGCCGTTTACTACGGCGACACCCCGGACCTCCGCGGTCTGATGGGCTTAATCGAAACCTACATGGCGCAGGGACGCTACGACGCAGCCGCCAAACTCGTCGATGCGGAAATCGCGAAGTACCCCAAAGGCCTCGCTTTCCAAGTGGCCCGCGCCACCATCGCGATTCGCGGCGGACAGTTCGATACCGCCATCGATCTCCTTCGTAAAGTCGCTCAAGTCCAGAGTGATCAGCCAGACCTCTACATGCGCCTCGCTGAAGCCCAAAAGCTGAAGGGCGATCTCCAAGGCGCTCTCGATTCCTGGAAGAAGGCTTCCGAGCTGGCCCCGAATGGCATCACCGCGCTCATCAATCGCGCCATGACGCTCGACAGCATGAAACGCCTTACCGAAGCTCGGCCGCTCTACGATCAGGTTCTTCGCCTTCAGCCCGACAACTCTTTCGCCCTCAACAACCTTGCCTACCTCCTGGCCGAAGAAGGCAATGAACTCGACGCCGCTTTAACCTTGGCCCAGCGTGCCCGTCAAAAAAGCCCCAACGATCCCATGATCGCGGATACGCTCGGTTGGGTTTATATTAAGAAAGGCTTGGCCAATAACGCCATCGCCATTTTCTCCGACCTCACGGTGAAGCACCCAAAGATCTCGAGCTTCCACTACCACTACGCCATGGCCCTCTCCCAACGCGGTGACAAAGTGCAAGCCAAGCGCTCCCTCGATCTCGCGCTCAAGAACAACCCCCAGAACCAAGAGCTCGAAGATATCAAAAAACTGCAGCAGAAACTCGGCTAAGTTCTCCTTCCTATGCGTCTTGCACTCCTCTTACTCCTGGCTGCCATTCCCATGGCCGCCGCCGTTATTCGAAAAGATCTCCCCCCCGGGCCGCAAGGTCTGCTCGTCTCCGTTCAGGCCCCCGCCGCCCTCGGACAAGCCACCGTGAGCGTAGAACTGCGTCGTCAAGGCGAAGTGTTACTCTCAAAGCTGCTCCACGCTGGCGACGGGGACCTGTTCACTTACGTCGGTTCCGGTGCCGGTCTCTCCCTCTATATCACCCACCCGGCCAACGTTCCCGTCCGCACTATTTTCCGGCCGCTCCCCACCAACTCCCAGTTCGAAGCCGAACCCAATAACTCCTGGTCCAACGCCACTCCCTTTCGCCTTGGTCAACCCGTCCTCGCCTCCGGTGACGAAGCCCCTTATATCCCCCTCGTCGATTCCCGGAAACAACCCCCCGCCGAAGATTGGTTCCGCTTTGAATTCGCCTCCTCCACCCCCCAACTCCTCCACCTCGCCCTCGATCTTACGGACCGCGATAACATCCCCGTCGACGTCTCCCTCCACCACTTGGTCAACGGCAAACTCACCGAATACTCCGAAGGCGAAGACCCCGTCGCCCTCCCCCACGAAGTCCAGGCCCTCCCCGGCAATAAGTTCACCACTCGTACGCTCCGGCAACCCGGCACTTACTACGTCCGCGTCCGCATGTCCCACCCGTCTTACCAACTCCTTACCAGACTCTACAACCTCCCGCCCTACACGAACCCCCGCGAAGCCGTTCAAACCGCCATCGACTACCTCGTCGCCGCCGGCGACTCCTGGCACGCCAACACACCCCGTCGCGGCGGCGTCTACGACCGCATCTCCTCCCCCCATCAGGAAACCTCCCTCTGCGTCGCCTGCCACCCCACCCACTTCACCCTCCGCGCCCAGCTCTACGCCAACCGTCACGGCTACGCAACCCACTACCCCAACCAACTCGCCTTCCTTACCGAGCGATTCTATAACAACCCCCGCCCCCTCTACGGCTTTGAAAAGGAAGGGGCCGTTTGGTCCCGCGTCATCTCCGCCGGCGCCAACGTCCTCAGCCGGATGTCCCATCTCAGCTCGCTCTACGAGCAGCAAACCGGCACACCCCGCCGCGCGGACTTCCACAACGGCATCGGCGAGTATCTCAAACTCTACTATCGAGATCGCGCGAAACTTCCCCCCGACGAAACCAACGGCAACACTCCCCTCGTCTCGACTTACGAAGTCGCGTGGTACGCGTGGGAGAACACCCGTGACCCCAAAATCGCCGCTCTCTTGACCCAGGACGCCGTCAAGAACACGATCGACCTCTGCTACCAAACACTCGCCCTCGCCGCGGTCGACAAGGTCAAACACGCCCCCCAAATCGCCGCCAACGCCGCCCGCCTCCTCGCCCTCCAACGCCCCGATGGCCGTTGGTCCGCCAAGCTCGAACCCTCGTCTCTCCCCGTCGAATTCCAAACCGGTCACGCCCTTTGGACCCTCCACGCCGCCGGCATCCCACTATCCCACCCCCAGGTAAAAAAAGGTCTCGGTTTCCTCCTCGCCCGCCAACAATCTTTCGGCGGCTGGCTCGACCCACTCCAGACTTACGAAAACTTCCGTACCCCTTTCCGCGAAACCCAAATGGCCGTCCTCGCGCTTAGCGCCTACTACCCCCAAGCCGTTTCCCCCGCCCCACTTACTTACGCAAAACCCACCCCCAAATTAGGTCAACTCGGCGACCCCAGCAAGCTCGTCCAACGCCAAGCCGCCTTCGACCTCCGCCTCCTTTATAGCCAATACCCCGACACCCCCGCCCAGCCCCTCCTCGCCGCCCTCGCGTCCAAAGACGAGCGCACCCGCTGGGGAGCCACCCGGGTCTTCTCCTCCCACTTCGCCGCCCTCGCCCGCCGCCCGGAATTCGCCGCCCCTCTCGCTAAAATGCTGGACGATCCCGCCCCGGCCGTGCGCCTCCAAGCCGCCAAAGCCCTCTGGCAGTTCTGGTTCTGGTCCCCCCATCTCCGCGCCAAAGAGGTCATCGAGGACTCGCTCCTCTCCGCCCTCGCGAAACCCCAAAGCCCCTGGCTAGAACGCGCTCTCCACGAAGCCGTCTACAACCTCGCCGACGAAAACATCCGCTATCTGTATAACAACTGGGTCCCCGGCATCGCCCGCCCCGCTGACCGCGACCAAGTCGTCTCCGGCCGCCTAGCCGTCGAAGACCGCCTTGGCACCAAATTCGCCAAAATCCTCGCCACCGGCCCCGATCTCCAAAAGCAGCACCTCCTCACCGGCCTCACCGAATTCGAACTCCGCCGTGGCGACGTCTATGACGCCACCGCCGACCACGCCGCCCCTTTCCCCCCCGTCTACAACCGCATCGGCAACGACGTCGAACAGATCGTTTTCTTCGGCGCTGCGAACGATCGCCTCGCGCGCGCGCTCCTCCCGTTGCTGAAACATCCCACTCTCGGCCCGCTCGCCCGCGCCGCCTCGCCCATCCTGCGAGACGCCAACTTTGCCGACGCCTCCCGCCTCGCCGGGCCCCTTAAAAACGACCGCGAGCCCATCGTCCAAGCCCTCCTCGCCGAACAGCCGGTTTCCCTGCCCAACCTGAGAGCCTGGAACCGCGCTCCCGTCCCGCCCCGCGCACCCGGTGCCCCGCGCACCCGTCCCACCGGTGCCCGCCCCGATGACGACTACTTCCGTGGCTACGTAGAACCCATCCTCACGGCGCGAGGCAAAGACGGCCAAGCCTGCGTCCACTGCCACGCCTCTCACACCCAGTTCAACGCAACTTTGGCCACTGCCAAAGCGGTCATCAACTTAGAGGACCCCGAATCAAGCCTGATTCTCCTCAAGCCCCTCACCGATGCCGAAAGCGAAGGAACGCTTGGCTCTAAAAAGCTCTCTCACGGAGGTGGGATCCGCTTTGAAAAAGGCTCTCCCGAGTACAACACGATTCTGAATTGGATCCGCGGCACCAAACCCTAATGAACCATCCGGCTACCCCCTACGTCGCCCCGTTTGCGGCGTTCATGCTCCTCCTCGTCCTGGCTCCATACTGGCCCTGGGACCCCCGCCTTGAACAATACTTCCGCGTCGCGATTCTTGCCGCAGTCATCTGGTTTTTCTCCCGCTCCGTCCTCGATTTCCGCTGTGCGGCCCCCTTGCAAAGCATCGCCATCGGTATCGGCATTTGGCTCCTCTGGGTCGCCCCCGATACGCTCTTCCCCGGCTACCGCCAGCATTGGCTGTTCACGAACTCGATCACCGGCAATGTTTCCAGTTCCATCCCCTCCGAGGCATTAGGGGCCACTGGCGTTCTCCTATTCCGGACCCTCCGCGCCGCTCTCCTCGTCCCGATCCTCGAGGAACTCTTCTGGCGCGGTTGGATGATGCGCTGGCTCGTCAACCCTGATTTTGAAAAAGTGAAACTCGGCACCTACTCCTTTTCTGCGGTCGTGATCACCGCCGTCCTGTTCGCCTCCGAGCACGGGCCATTTTGGGAAGTCGGTCTTCTCACCGGCCTGATCTGGGGCCTTTGGATGGTTAAAGCCAAGCGACTCGGCGACCTCTTCCTCACCCACGGAGTGGCCAACCTTTGCCTATCGCTCTTCACCATCTACACCGGCCGGTGGGAATATTGGATGTAAGCGTACTGCGGTGAAAATCTTCCTCTATTTCATCGGCAAGCCCCGCGACCAACCCGCCAACGCCCTCGTCGCCGAGTACCTCAAGCGGACCTCCCGCTACGCCCCCTGCGAATCCCGCGAGGTCAAGCCCAACGCCTTCGACTTCCTCGACCGCCACCCGTCGGCCTACAAGATCTTCCTCGACCCCGCCGGCAAGCAAATCGATTCCCCCCGCTTTGCCACCCTCCTCGGCAAGCTGGAAGACGAAGGCCGCGAAGTCGTCTTCCTCCTCGGCGGCCACGACGGACTAACCGACCAGCACCGCCAACGCGCCGACACCCTTCTCTCCCTTAGCATCATGACCTGGCCGCACGAACTGGCCCGCGCCATGCTCGCCGAACAAATCTACCGCGCTTTCGCTACCCTCCGGGGCCACCCCTACCCCCGGTAGCGGGAACTCACTCGATCCCATCCGGCGGCCGTCCATAATGAAAGTAGAGTGGGTTCTCGTATTCGCGTCCGATCGCCGCCCGAGTTATTCCGACATAGACCTTTGACCCTAAATTCGGCGGTTAACCTGCCGCAAGTGGTCTGGCTGTGCTGACCGAGCACCCCGGCGTTTGCGGTTGCGGGTAGAAGAACCAGAAGATTCTCCGGAGCAGGGCGCGCTTTCCACGGCCCGTCATTTCCGCGTACGACCTCGGGGCCAAGTACGCTTACTCGCCCCTCGCTGGCGAATTTTGACCGGCGATTCTACGCACGGCAAACGGCGAAGAACCTAAAAACGACCTAACTACAGGAGGTCAATAACCATCGTGGACTGCCGATGAGCCGAGCGCAAAAACGGTAAAACCTTGCCACCGAAAGCCTGATAGTATGGGGTCTGCGCACAACGTGCCTGGAGCGACTATGGGAATCCGTTTTGTTTTGCTTGCCTTCATGATTACATTGCCAGCCACCGCGCAATTCTCTTCGGCCGTCCAGGGGACGGTCCTCGACCCCTCGTCGGCCACCGTGCCCAACGCAAAGGTGACGCTAAAAAGCAACCGAACCGGCATCTCATCGCAAACCGAAACCACCACCTCCGGTTTCTATCGCTTTAGCGCCCTCGCTCCTGGCGATTACGAAGTCATGGTGCTCGCCCCTGGGTTCCGCGCCGCGGCCATCAGTCTCAATCTCACCACCAGTCAGACCCGCGACCTCAATCTCTCGCTCGAAGTGCAGGGCACCGGCGAAACAGTCAGCGTGTCGAGCGAAGCCTCGGTCCTAGACACCGCTGAGTCCCGTCAGCAACTCACCATGGACCAGAAAAAAATCCGCGACCTGCCCCTACTCAACAATAGTATCTTTTCGCTACTCTCCCTCGCTCCCGGCGTCACTGGGTTGAATGGAGCCTCCGACAATTTCAATCCCGAGTATTTCGCCGGCATGAGCGCCAACGGAGCCAGCCCCCGCGGAAATACGTACAACGTGGATGGCCTCAGTATCAGCTCGAACATATCGAACGGCACAGCGAACATGGGCGTCAACCCGGAGGCCGTCGAAGAGCTAACCGTCGAAACCAATACGTTTAAGGCCGAGCAGGGGCTAGGAAGTTCGATCGTCGTCTCCGTAACCACGAAGGCAGGAACCAACGCATACCATGGCGCTGCGAACTACTGGTTCACTAACCAGGATATGCGCGCCCGCACCAGTCTGCCGTTCATTCCCCGCTACGCTCCGTTTAAACGCAATAACCTCAGCGGCGCTTTCGGCGGGCCCATTCGCAAGAACCGAACTTTCTTTTTCACCGCTATCGAAGTGCTACGGCAGAACGACGCGACCGCGAGTAATGTCACCGTCGAAAGCCCCCAATTCATCAACTGGGCCCGCATCAACTTCCCGAATACGCTTGGCACCAAGCTACTCGTCGACTATCCCGCCTCTGTCGTCCCCATCGAAAATCCGAACTTTCGCAACGCACAACAGGTCATCGGCAACGAATGCGGAACCGCTGCTGCTGCCAACATTCCGTGCGACTTGCCCGTACTCGCCCAAGGCACCTGGAATCGAGCCCCGAAACGGAATGGCCTGCAATACAGCTTTCGTGGCGATCAGTACTTCCGCGAGGGCAAAGACCGTATTTTCGGCAGTTTCATCCGAACTGAATCCGATAACCAAAATTTAGTCGCCAGGCCCTTCTTTGACAATAACAGTGACCGCTTCGTCAATGCGTTCCAAGCTAACTATACCCATACTTTCCGGCCTTCTCTCCTCAACGAATTCGCCGTATCCGGCAATCGTGTGCAGGGTTTCAACGGCTTCGATGCCAAGCTCCGCATCCCCACCATCAATGTTCAAGGTACTCTCGGCCTAGGCGTCGGCGGCGGTCTGTTCGTTCAGAATAATTGGAATTGGCGTGACGTTCTCACCTGGGTCAAAGGTACTCACTCTCTGAAGTTCGGAGGGAACTATTTCTGGGGCAACGATTGGGCCGACTTCCCGCAAGGAAACAGTCGCCCTGTCTTTAACTTCAACAATGTTTTGGACTTAGTTCGAGATCAGCCCTTTAACGGCACGGCGTCATCGCGCGACCCTCTCACCGGGCAACTAAAACGCTATCGCTTCGGCGCGAAAGCGAATACGATTGGGCTTTTCGTCCAAGACGAATGGAAAGTCCGTCCCAATCTAACGCTGACTCTAAGCCTGCGATACGACGATTTCGGCAACGCAAGTGGCATCCAGGATTTTCTCTATTCCAACCTCATCGTCGCCCCCGGGGCCACCTACGTCGATCAGTTCCGAAATGCAAAAATCGTACCGCAAAAAGCTCAGTTCCCCGGGCGCCTCACGAACAACTGGAGCCCCCGCTTTGGCTACGCCTGGTCCCCCGGCAAATCCCGCAAATGGAGCGTCCGCGGCGGCGTCGGTCTCTATTACGATTGGATCACCCTCGGCGAATCCATTGATCGCGTCAACATCAATCCCCCCAATTTCCTCTTCCCCAACGTGGGTCAACTCCTGCCGATCAAGCCGCTATTTGCCATTGGCACCTCGGATACATACCCCTACGGATTTCCGCTCCCCGCCATCCCCTCCGTTGGCTTAGACCAGCGTGGCGGCTTGGCGGGAGTCCAGAGCGCCGTGGGCGGTCTGGACCCTAACCTCAAAGCACCACGGACCCTGAACTTTCTAATAGGTGTCGAACGGGAACTTCCTGGACGCACCGTCGTTGGCTTGAACTACAGCGGCTCCCGCGCCGCCAATGGCCTAGTCGGGACAGACTTCAACCGTATCGCCGGAGACTTAATCGACGGTCGCTTTGACCGCATCAATCCTAGCTTTGGAGCCATGACTTATATCGTAAACTCCAATTCCATCTCCTACCACGCCTTGATTGCCAGCGTGCGGCGAAGTTTCGGGCGGCAAGGCACGCTGCAAGGCTCATACACCAACAGCACAACATCAGACTTTTATCAGGGCGGCTCCCGCTCGACGGGCGCGGGCAACGTACCTGAGCCATCTCAACTCCGTGCGTATCGCGCGAACTCGGCTTTCGACGTCCGCCACCGAGTCTCGGCCTCCGGCGTCTACCGCTTGCCTACTCCCTTCAAAACTAATCTCCTTGCTCGGAACGTTCTGGGCGGTTGGGAGGTGGGCACTACCGTCATCGCGCAAACCGGCACCCCATACTGGATCGTCAACAATGGCGGATTCAACCCGTTCCGGGACGCCTCCGGCCAGATCACCGGCTTCCGCCCGCTCAGTGGCGACTACAACGCCGACGGAGTAAACTTCGACCTTCCCAATGTTCCCTCCGGTCTGCCTTCGAACTTTCCTCGTTCTAACTTCCTGGGTACGAACGGGGGGCGCGCCGCCATGAACGCGGCGGAGTTCACCGCCCCACGCGTAGGTACCCAAGGCAACAGCCCGCGCAACGCGTTTCGCCAACCCGGTGTGCTGCAGGTAGATTCCAGCGTCATCAAGAACAATCGCCTCCCCTTCTTCGGCGAAGCGGGAAACCTACAATTGAAGTTCGAGTTCTTCAATGTGCTCAATCGGGTCAATCTTGGCAATATCAATTCGAATGTGGCCGATCCTAACTTCGGTCGCATCCTGGGCCAAAATGGAAATGCTGGACCAAGATCAATCCAAATCGGCGCACGGATTGCCTTCTAAAGCAATAGCCGTCGCGCTGTGTCTGTTCGCCACTTCGCTCTCCGCGGATGTAGCGTCAATTCGCTCAGCCCTCCAAGCAGGTAGGTTCGTCGAAGCCATCGCGGCGTGTGATCAGGAACTCAAAATAGACCCCAAAAATGCTGCCCTTTTTACACTGAAAGGCTTAGCGCTCCAAGCTTCGGGGGATTTAACCGCAAGCCTCTCCTCCTTTCGCCAAGCTCTTGGAGCCGCTCCATCGTATCTTCCCGCGTTGCAAGCTGCCGCACAGATTGAATTTGATACCCGCGACGCCCGCGCCCGCCCAACGCTCGAAGCCATCGTCAAGCTCGTTCCTGCCAACGAGACAGCCCACTCGATGCTCGGCGAACTCGCCTTTGAATCGCGCGACTGCTCGCGCGCCCTCGACCATTTTTCGAAGCTCACGTCCGGTTCGCGCCGCCCGCTTGCCCGCTGGCAAAATGGAGTGTGCCTCTTCGAAGGCGAGCGGTGGCGGGAAGCTGCCGCCGAATTCCAGGCACTCCTCGGAATCCGCGAACACCCCCCTACGCGCTTTAATCTAGCTCTCAGCCATTGGCACGCCAAAAATTTAACTGCGGCGCTCAATGCTCTTGCCCCTCTCTCCGCCCCGGACGCGGACGCCCTTAGTTTAAAGGCGTTGGTACTTCGGGAGCGCAACGAAATCCCCGAAGCCTTGGAAGTCCTTCAAGGTGCCGTCGCTGCTTACCCCGGCGACGAACGCCTACTCCTTGATCTCGCCTTGCTCTGCCTCGATCAAAACGCGGTCGATCTTGGAGCGGCCGTGCTCGAAGCCGGGTTGTCCCGTCTCCCCCGTTCAGTCCGCCTCCTAACCGCTCTTGGCGTCTTTCAGGTTCGCTCCGGCGATATGAAAAGGGCCGAAGAATACTTTCTCGCCGCCGAGCAACTCGCCCCGCAAGACGGCCTCGGCCAAGTGGCAGCGGCCACGGCCATGATCCAGCTTGGCCTGCCAGACGAAGCCATTCGCCGATTGCAAACCATCATCAAACCCATCCCAATAGTCTCTCTAACGCTTGCTCGCGCCCTCCTGCAGAAGGGTGGCCCCCCCCAGCATCGGGCAGAGGCCAAGCGCCTGCTGGCTTCGGTCGTCGCCCGCGAGCCCGGTAACTCCGTGGCGCATAGCCTCCTCGGAAAGATCCTCGCGCAGGATGGAGAAGTCAGTCGTGCCACTCAGGTTCTGGAAATTGCCTTTCGCTTGGATCCCTCCGACCGAACCGCAGCTTATCAGTTGTTGTTGCTCTACCGTCGCGTCGGCAAAACCGCGCAGGCAACTCTCCTAAACACGCAGCTACGACAAGCTTTGGCGAAAGAGAACGCCGATATTCTCGAAGCCCCGCGCTATCGCCTCTCCCGTTCTCCTGGCCAATAGTACGGATGGCACTTCCCCGCCGCCCGATTCTGCGCCGGACGCGGCATCCTCACCGGGACCTTCCGCATGTCGACCTTCCGTGTCAGCCTTGTCGCCGGCCCGGCCATGGTGACGGATAGACGAGACATCGAGCCCCGCCTACCCGCTGTTGTGCGCCCGCAATCGCAAACGTGGCGCCTCACAAGCCGAAAAAGGAATATCCGCCCGCTGACCGGTATCTTTTGGTTCTTCGCTGTTTGCCGTGGGTAGAATCGCCGGTCAAAATTCGCCAGCGAGGGGCGAGTCAGCGTACTTGGCCCCGAAGTCGGCCGTGGAAATGACGGGCCGTGGAAAGCGAGAAAAGACAAAACCAGGTTTTCACTCTCTTCCCACCGCCCTTGGAAATCGCCCAAAGGCCCGATTTCCACATTCCCACCGCCGCGACGGCGATGCTGCCGCTTCCCTGTTCAATCCCGAACAGGAACACC
>Ga0114966_10000514_pt1 | contig 37061 bp, 34 predicted proteins | sample M_130207_XF_Meta_FD_87029 | JGI IMG/M metagenome (GOLD analysis project Ga0114966, IMG submission 87029) | Freshwater microbial communities from Lake Montjoie, Canada to study carbon cycling - M_130207_XF_MetaG | ecosystem: Environmental > Aquatic > Freshwater > Lake | place: Lake Montjoie... | reverse complement strand
TTTTTTCAAAAGGATCAATTTTATGAATAACACCATCCTTGGTAGCTTTATCTATTACATCTAATCCATCTGCTAAAATTACATTTTGAGCTTGTATGCTTTTTTGCTTCAATGCTTGTAAATTTGGGAGCAATCTTGTAGCAGCTGGTTTAAAATCACTTAACTTTTCTGGGAATTGTTCAAGATATTTCAGCATAGTTTCGACAGTAGAAAAACCATTGAATAGCCATATATCTCTTATATTCAACCCACGTTCTTCACAATCTAATTTGAAGTCTCTGTTTTGTCTTAATTTTTCAAATTGAGATTCGGTGATTGTGTATTGGTTAGCATAATTACATATAATTTTTGAAAATTCATCTATGTAATATCTTTGATTTGTTTGTTCTATACATATAAATAAGAATGTTTCAATTTGATTATCAGTGTCAGTAAATAAAAATATATCTTTTACAAGTGATTCATTAAATACGCCAATCATTTCAGAAATAAGAGACATAAATTTATCTGGAGTCAATCCGCTTCTTGAATATGCTTTAAAAAATTGACCAAGTTCATATTGTCTTTCATTACTTATTTCAGCAGTTTGCAAGTATCTCAATATGCCTTGGTGAGATTGAAATAATCTTAATACTGGTTCGCCTTCTGATGCTTTTTCAATAAGTTCTTTTCTGTCTTCATTGTTTGGATTTGCTCCTAATTTAACATCACCATTTCTCATCATAAACATCATAGAAGAATCATTTATTTTTACTCCTCTGCTGTTCAAAAGATTGAGAGTCTTATATCCAATTGACAAAATACCTTTCATTTGCTCATTCATAGATTCTTCAGAAGAACCCTCATTGCCAATTTCAACATCACCAGCTTGAAATCTTTTTAATAATTCAGTGATTTTTCCAAGGTAATCTAAAATAAGAAATGTTTCAGAATCTGCGGAACCAATCTTTTTCAAGTGGTTGTCTACAAACTTAACAATATTTCTTCCAAAAAACTTTAAGTCATCTTTGTAAGAGTTTATATTTTTTTCAGCCATTTTCAAATAATTAATTTGAGTAGCATACTTTACAAGCTGCGCCATTGTAAAAACAGTAGGCATTTTATTTGGATCATTGAAGTCAGCCTTTTTTAATGTTTCTTTAAATGAACCTAACCATTCAAATTTGGGAGAGGATAAAACATCCCATGCGTCAGCTGCTTCAACTATTTTTTTAGATCGTTTGTAGTTCCACATAATACTTATTATGTTTTGTAAAAGAAGTAAAAAATCCTATGGAATAATTTTTACAAATGTTTGTATTATACTTATATGTTCCAAGAAAAACCTTAAGACACGCTACAGCTATGTCTTTGGGTTTATTTTCTTTTAAGGGGAGAATCACTGTGGTTGAAAAAAATACATCCGATGACATGATTTATAATTGGCGCAACGAGTTGCGCTCAAATAAAGATGGCGTAGTTGTTGTGGCCAGTTCCCAAGCAGCACAGTATAAGGCTCAGGGCTACAATAAATCAGAAGTGGTTGAGCTTCTTGCAGCAGATCAATACGATATTGATCTTGCAAAGAGAGTAGCTTCTAAGTTGTTTGATTCACCAACTACTGCAATTAAGGAAACTATTCAAGTTGCCGTAGTTCCAACAAAATATGATGATTGTGTTCCAGTGATTGAAAAATCCTTGGAAAAATACAGTGCAAAAGAATTTGTCAAGAAACTTTGCACAGGATCTCATTCTATTGTAAAAACAGACGATAAGGGTATTCAGACATGGCTTAGAGCTGCTGAATTAGCTAAAATAAACTCTAACGGTAGAGTCAATTTGCATGCAGCATTGAAGCCTTGGGTAGAAGAAGCATTATTAAATTCTGTATTAGTTGCTGAATCTGAAAAACCAGAAGTTAAAACAGCTTCAAAGAATAAATATGTTGTTAGCAACAGAAAAGGTACTGTTGAAGTTGACCTTTTAAATGCAACATCTACTGGCGAAAAATTTACAAAAGGGAACTATGCTGACTTTGGCTTAGCTGATGAATATATGGTTGGTGCTGCTAATTCAGTTTCTCCTTACCAAAGATTAAAAAGAGCATTGAAAGACTAATCAATAAAAACTTCAAAATAAACAAGCCGCTTTATGCGGCTTGTTTTGCTTTTGTATAAAATTTACTATGTCAGATAAAAATGAAGAGATTGTTGATGCAATTGTTCCCGCATCAGAAAAAGTAATAATTGGACCTTCTAAGTTATTCAGAGAATTAAAGGAAACAGATAAACCTTATCATCCTTTGCCTCCTGATAATATGAATGACATTTCTTATCCACAATTTTTAGAACCAAGATGTTCCATTTGTTCTTCGCCTTTTAGAGATTTAGCAGAACACGTATTTCTTGAAAGTGGTAAGAAGCCCCAGTCTGTTATTCAATTTTTTGCTCATTATTTTGATGCAAAACTTAACTGGATGCAGATTAACACACATATGGAGCAGCATTGTGACTTCAAAAAAATATCAACATCTGGTTTAAAAAACTATGAGCAAAGAGAAGAATTAATAGCTCCTTGGATTTTTAGAGAAAATCAATTAGCATTAATAGCTCTTCTTGTTGAGCTTGATGATGTAAGAGGCATGGATTGTTCTAAAAATAACGACCTCAAACTTAAAAGAGCTGCAATGGTAGAAAAACTAATAAGCAAAATCTTATATGTCAAAGAACAAAGAGATAATCAAGGAGTTTTTGCTATCAATATTTTTGAAATTCTTGTTAAATTGCATGAACAAATGGAAAATGAAGGCGATAAGAAAATTATAAGAGATGAAATGCAATTCTTAAGACAAAAAATACAAGCTGAGAATTAATGAGAAAACCTAACCCTCAAAAAACTCAGCAGAATGATGCAAAATCTCAACTTCTTCAACAAGCATCTGAAGTTGAAAAGTTTTTTAAAGAATCAGAATATGCTGAAGAGTTTTCTGATGATATTGTTCCTGCAACAAGATCAGAAGTAATCCCCCCTCATCCACCTGAAAAATCAAGATTCAATCCAGATAGAATTGTTGATATAATTACTTTCATAGAACACCCTTATTTTTGTAATCTTAAACCTTATCCTTGGCAAAAACTTATTCTTAAATGTTTTTATATGGGACAAGAAGGAAATACAAATCTTGTAATCAATGAAAAAAAAGAAGAAAGTGGATGTAATGGTTGTGTTTGGAACTATGTCAAAGAGAATGAAGATCTATTCTACAAAACAAGAAAAAGCCAAAAACAAATCAAAACTACGTTTTCAGTAGTAAACTCTCCATGCTTAACTTGTACTCGTTTAGATGATGAAGTAAGAATAGAAAGATACGAAGCTGCAAAAGAAGAAGCTACAAATCCAGATGCTGAAAGACAAGTTGAAGAATTGTCGCAAAGAGCAGTACTTGATAATTTTGAAACAGAAAATGATCTTTTATACTCTGATGAATTTGATCCCAAATTAAGAGTTCAAGTAAAAGAAAAAAGCTCAAAAAGATACAAATTTCAAGAATTAGTTTTAGTGCTTGGTAGACGTTCAGGAAAATCATTCTTAGTGTCTGCTATGGCACTTTATGAGCTTTATAGACTTATTTCTATGGGACATCCACAAGCAAGATATGGCTTGATGGAATTTGATGAAATAGTTTTATTGAATGTAGCTCGAAATGAAGAACAGGCAAAGAAAGCTATCTTTTCCAAAATCAAACAAACAGTTTTAGCTTCTCCATTCTTTCAACCATATATTGGAAAAGACACTGAACTTGAAATGCGATTTTACACTGAAAATGATGTGAAAGAAAATGAAAGAAGAGCGTCAAGAAGTTTAAATCCTTTTGCTGGATCTTTGGTTTTAAGATGTGGTTCAAGTAATGCTTCAGGTCTTGTTGGTCTTACTTGTTGGTGTATTATCATGGACGAAGTTGCAGCTATGGCAGGAGACAATCCTGATTCTGGTGTTGACTATGCTCTTTATGATGATTTGAAACCTTCTTTAGCTACATTTGGCAAAGATGGAAAAATGATGATGCTTTCCAACCCTAAAGGGCCTCTTGGATTGCTTTATGATTTGCATGAAAACAGATTAGACGATCCAGCAACTCTTGTTATGAGATTGCCAACTTGGTTAACTAATCCAAATATTGACAAAGCTTGGTTGGATGATCAAAAAAAGAAAAACCCAGTTGAATTTACAATGCAGTATGGTGCAGAATTTGGCGCTGCGTCATCAGATCCTATGTTTGACCAAGACTCAATAAGAAGAATGTTTTCATCTATGAGAATGGTGCCAAGATCAGAGTTTGCCCAGCCTCATATTGATTATTATTGCCATTTAGATCCAGCAAGAACTTCGGATTACTATGCATTGGCTATTTCACATACAGAAGAAATATATGGTTCAGTAGGGCCTGATTTCAAGCCACTTAAAAGAGTAGTCATTGACCACATTCATTTTTGGAATCCTCAAACTAAAAATCAACCTATCTCTGAAAGAGAAGTTGAAAATTACGTTATTGACTTGCACAAAAGATTTAGATTTAAACAAGTTAGTATTGATCAATGGAATTCACAATCTTCTGTTATCACTCTTCAAAGTAGAGGAGTTCCAATTATTGAAAGACAGTTTAATAAAGAATACAAAGAAAAGATTTACACAGAACTTACTCAGCTAATAAGAGAAGATAGAATTGATATATACGATCTTTCAAGTGGTGCTTATTTAGATACGCAAAATAATAAACATAATCTCAATGAAGTAGAAGAAGCCAAAACTCAATTTTTGTTTTTACAAAAGAAATGGAAAGGTAAAAGATATATTATAGAAGCTTTGTCTGGATATAAAGATGATATCTGCGATGCTGTGGCTGCAGTTTGTTACGAAGCTTTAACAAACAGAATTATTACAAGATCTCCGAGAAATAGAATGGTGAGTTTCGGTGGCAGGTACAGATAGAGATAATTTTATAATAAACAAATATGTCTTCAAAAAATATCAAAACAGCTCAATTTGGTGGTGTAGGTGGTGGCGGAAACGGATCACCTTTCTCACCAGGAAAAAGTCCTATTGGATCAGGTGGAAAAAATCCAGGTGGCTATGAAGTTAATTCTGACTGGGATGAAAATCTGACACTTGAAAAAATGTTGACAAAAACTCATGAAGACATGGATGTTTCAGACAGGAACATGGAATCAAGACTTACACCTCAACATAAGTTTTTTGAAGAAAATAAAGCCTATGTTTTAACTCGAGAAGAAAGATTAAAAGAAAAATTTAGAGCTGAATTACATGCTTATAAAAAATCTTTAGAAGAACATGCAGACAGTTTGCATAAGAATTCAGTCAAATATATTCAAGATCATTACAAGCTTACCGATAATGATTTGCAAACTATGGAACAAAGATTGCATCAAAGAAGGCATTTTGATGATTCTAAGAAAAGAGAATTTAAATACGAAGACCAAGTTCCAGATCAAATAAAAGCAGAAAGAACTCACTCAATATTGTCTGATAGACAATTAAATCGTATTGCTACTATTGTCATGAGAGATAAATTAACTCAAGAAAATGATGAAGATGTAGAACAAAGAAATATTTTTGATATAAAAAGATTTGAATACGCTCCAATAGGAAGAACACCTATACTTACTCATGGAGATGAATTGCATCAATATTTTGAAGATATGTTGCATGAGTACACACCAGAATCAAATGGAGCTATGGAAGTTGGAGATCTTATAACAGATGAAACCAATCCTGATTATGAAGCAAATTTTCATCCAAGAAATGAAATAGCCAATGAATTTAATGACGAATTAAAAGAAATTAATGTTTTTCAAACATTAGAAGATAATTTGCATAATAAGAAAATGCCTGATAATCAATTTGACAGAAATAACATGTCGTCTGATAAAGAAAAATACGGTAATGAAGACATGGGTGTTGAAACTGTTTACGAAGGATCTGCTTGGTTTGGATCTCATACACCAGCATCATTTGGATAATTTGTAAAATAATCATATGATGTATGATTATTTAGTAATTGGCGCTGGTTTATTTGGATCTATTTTTGCATATGAAGCAAATAAATTAGGCAAAAGTGTATTAGTAATAGAGAAAAGAAATCATATTGGTGGAAATTGTTACACCGAAGAATATGAAGACTATCATATACACACTTACGGTCCACATATTTTTCACACATCCCAAAAATATATATGGGACTATATAAATCAATTTACAGAATTTAATAATTATTCTCACAGAATAAAGTCTAACTATCAAGGCAAAATTTATTCCATGCCTATTAATTTAATGACTTTGCATCAAGTTTGGCCTGAAATTATTACACCAGAAGATGCTAAAAAGAAAATAGAATCCGAAATTATTCCTTGTGAAAATCCTAAAAACTTAGAAGAACATATCTTAAGTATGGTTGGCCCCACTTTGTATCAATACTTCATTCATGGATATACAAAGAAACAATGGGGAACAGATCCTAAAAATCTACCAGCTTCTATTATTAAAAGATTACCCATAAGATATAACTTTAAAGATCGATGGTTTCACGATCATGATATTTACGAAGGTATTCCTGTTAATGGATATACTCCTATTTTCCACAAGCTTTTAGAAGGCATAGAAACCTTCACTAATATTGATTATTTTGCAGATAGATCGTATTGGGATTCAAAAGCTCATAAAGTTGTTTTTTCAGGCCAAATTCAACAGTATTTTGAATATATGTTTGGCGATTTAGAATACAGAACATTAGAATTTAACAATTACAAAATACCCAATTCTGATTTTCAAGGATGTTCAATTGTTAATTATCCTGATCCTGAAACAAGATGGACAAGAATAACTCAACATAGACATTTTGTAAATTCAAAATCATCTAATGATTATGTAACTTATGAATACTCAAAAGACTATGACAAAAATAATCCAGATCATATTCCTTACTATCCTGTAAACACGGATAAAAATAATGAAATTTACAGAAAATACAAAGAATATTTAGAAAACAATCATTCAAATATTATTGTTGGTGGAAGATTAGCTAATTACAGATATTACGATATGGATATGACAATAGGTAATGCATTAGCTACCGTAAAGAAAGAATTTGCAGGAATGTATTAACTGTAATACAAAAAACATATTATGTCTGTCTCTTCAATGAACCTAAAAACAAAAAGAAGACAAATATTTTAATGGAACCACACAATGCCACAAAAAATATCTTCAGAAATTAAAAATCTAATTAAAAAAGCAAAAATTTTAGATCTAATAGGCAAGTACAAAGAGTCAGATAATATTTTTGTAAAGTTATCCCAATATTACGTAGAACAATCAGTCACCAAAGTACCATCTGTTCAATATTTTGAAATGGATGATATTGCTGATGAGTACGAAGAAAATGAAAAAAACTATCGTACCAAAAAACCTAATCTTAGAGTGCCAGAATATTTTGACTTAGGTGTTGGTGAAGATGAAGAAAACTTAGAAGGCAAACTCCATGGCCCTGATAGTGTCCCTGGTCCTGCATATATAGATCCAGGTAATCTCGCTTCAAGTCCATCTATGGCTGGAGATGTTGATTGTTTTACTTGGGAAGAAACTTATGAAAAAAATGTTGATGAAGGCAATGGATGGAAAAACAGAATTCCATTGAGATAGGAGAAAATTATGCCAATTCCAATTAAACCAGTTCATTCATTAGATTTGCATGCTGAGATATTTGATTCACCCTCAATGGAAAATTTAGGTTTATCAGACATTCAAATTCAACTTTTAGGAATGAATTCTGCACCTAAAAAAGAAGCTTCTGTAAAGTTAAGTGAAAGATATATTTCATTGCTTACTGATATTGACAAGAATATCAATGAAGTTGTCACTGCTGCAAACGCTATTGTAAATAATAAAGATGGCAAAGTTTGCACAGTTCCAAATGAAATTTCAGACAATGAACTTTTGGCTCTTAAAACTGCAGGATTGATTAGTGGTTATGGTAGATCTGTCTCTCTAACTGACAAAGCAAAGTTAGCTTTGAGAGATTTTTATCTTAGCTCAGATGCAACAAATGAATTCAGAAAATCAAGATCAAAAGAAAAATTTGATTTAAATGAAGCAAGAACAGTTAAAGTTTCTAACACAAAATTTAGACGTGTTGCAACTTGACTGAACAAGTCTGACGAACTGGATGTTCGTTTCATAGCAAAAGATGATCATTCAAGGGCAAAAGGCTTGATGCATGCAAAACCCTTGGAAGAATTTGAAGTGGCTTATTTTATATTCCCTGTAGAAGATTGCCATTCATTTTGGAATAAAAATGTAGATTTCTCATTAACTTTAGCTTTTTTAGATAAAAATGATGAGATTGTTGATTTCAAAGATTTAGAAAAGCAAAGTCCTAAACTTGTTAGCCCAGATTCAAACAGAATTAAATTTGTTGTAGAAGCTAATAAAGGATTATTCAAAAAATTTGGAATTAAAATTGGGGATAAACTTATCCTTAAAAATAATAAACTTATAGTTGAAAAAAAATCATAAAACAAAACCTTAAAGGAAATTGAACCTTTTTTTTAGAAGGTTTTAATAAACCCCAACTACGTATTTAGGGTGCTGTTTGAAATCTTGAGGAGAAAAAATAATTATGGCTGATAGAATTTTCCCAAACAGATATCAAGAGGAACCTCTTGATTCTGACTTGGTCTACCAAGCAATTAACTGGGATAACTTTAACACCAAACTCGCAGAAGTTCAAAATGGTGACAATTTACCAGAACTTCCAGCTGAGTTCAAGGAAGTTCTTGCAAAAAAGAAATCCGAAGACATGCCAGATGAAGTTGAAGAAATGTTCAAAAAGAAGAACAAAAGAGACGATAAAGATGCTGATGATCTTTCTGATGTCCCTGAACAACTTCGCGAATTTGTAAAGAAGAAGCAAGACAACGCTAAAAGCAAGAAAGCTGAAACATGTAAATGTGGCAAAACGCCATGTGAATGTGATGATGAAATGCCAGTTAAAACAGAAGAAGCAGATGGTAAAAAAGGCAAGAATATGAAGAAAGCAAATACTGTTGTTTTCAATCATCCTTCACAATTGTCTGCAGAAGCTGTTGAATCAGCTATAGCTGAAGGCGATCAAGAATTAGCAAATGCTATTCTTGCTGCAAGACATGAAAGAAGAGTCAGATTAGCTGGCAAGATCGAAACAAGAATTGCAGAAGAAACTGAAAAATCAGTCAAGCTTGCACAAAGAAGAGTTTACAGAGAAAACTTAGTTAAGATGGCAGCTGCAAATACCAAGACTGTCAGAACTTCTAACAAGACTCAAGCACAACCAGAAGATGGATTTGTCAAGGTTTCTCAACTTGACAATCGTTCCAAGAAAGCATTTGCTTCTAAGGCAATTGCGCAAGGTTTCCCAAAAGAATATGTTGATGCTATTTTAGGTGAATCCAAGCCAGTTGTTGACAATACATCAGAAATTAGAACAGTTATGTCTTCTAAATTAACTGATAATGTCAAGAAAGCAGCTGTTTCTTCAATGGTCAAAGTTGCAACCCTTACAGATGCTGATTACTCCAGATTAGTTGATTACTGGAAGAATGAGCTTGGTTATGGCGATCAAGAGTGGATCGACGCACTCTTTACCAAAAAGTACGATAAGTAATTCCTCAAGATTAAAATCCCAGGAGATTTATTCTCCTGGGATAAAATTGTAGGAAATAAATATCCAGGGAAATAAAAATGAGTAAATTCAGAAGAGTACAAGAAACCGAAAACATACCAAATTTTATTACTAATAAATTTGTTGGTGCTTCTGTTGAAATTGAAGATGATCCATACGCTGAACTTAAGAAAAATTCAACAGAAAATAGAATCAAGATTTCTAAGCAACAAATTGGTATGACAAAGGAAGCTGCAAGTGTAAGTAAGCCTTGGGAAAAGATCTCTGGTGCTTCAATGTATGACGATCTTCGTCCACAATCATTTGAAGAAAGACTTGCAAATATTGAAGTCGGATCTATCAGAAGATCTGATTATGCTTATGACAATGGTGATAACACCAGAACTACAACAAGTGGTCTCAAAGCATTTTCAAGTGAAGATTATATGAACGCTATGCTTTCAAGATCAGCTTCAATTTTCAACCCAGACATGATTTCAATATCTGAAGAATTTCTTAATAGCCAAGAAACAACATCAAGTCAAGCAGTTTTAGAACAATCTACAAAAAGAGAAGCTAAAGCATCAAAACATCAAGCTTGGGAAGAAAAGAATTTAGGATCTCTTAGACAATCAAAGGTTGTCAATTCAAGAGCTAATTCAATCTTAAGAACTTCTGCTGATTCAGAATTCAATTCTCAATTTGGAATGATTGACCCAAGTCAATTAGATCAAAGAGAAACTTTGAGAGTTGCTAATCAAGAAAAGATTAGAGAACAAAGATTATCTATTAAGAAAAACTTTAATGAAGAAATCTTAAGAAATTCTCAACAAAGACCAAAGACATTGTCAGAAATTTATAACAGTATCAATTTAGATTTTGAAGATATAGATTAATATGAAAAAAATGTCAAATATGCCAATTGGTTCTAATCCGGCTACTGCACCTGAAGAAGCAATCAATAATCAATTGAATGCACCTGAAGCTGGAATAACTTCTAAGGAACTAACAGAATTTCTTAATAAATTAATTCGACATGGGACTAAGCCCCCACAAGAACTTTTAGAGGAATTAGGCAATTTGTCATCATCAGATAAAATTAAGAGCGACAAAATCAAAGACGAGCTTAGAAAAATTGGTAACGCTTATATTCATGGTAAGGGTCCAAAAACAAGAGATCCATTGAGTGGCAAAACGGATCCTTCAGGTCAAGCATTGTCTAAAAGATTGTTGGAAAAATTGCCAGGATTAACTGAAAACAATCAACATCAAGTAATCGCAGAGGGAACTAACGTGTACAACAACAGAATTGCACAAAATGTCAAAAAGAAGAAAAAGACAAGAGGAAATCCTTTTAGAGTATTAATGGGCAAAGTTGGAAAATTACTTGACCATGGTGTTGAAAAAAATGACATAGTTCGCTATATTGCAAAATTAAAATACTGGAATAATGAAACTATTGAAAGAGCAGTAGATATTGTTAGAGATTACAATAAAAAGAAAAAGAAAAATACTAACAATACCAAAGAAACATCAAAAAAAGCTTCATCAGAAACAAGGAATGTCGTAGCTGCCCTGGATTACGATAAACAACCAGATTTTCACAAGAGATCTACTGGTGAACTTATTTATAGAGCTTGTTTTTTATTAGATGTTTTAGAAACTGAAAAAGAAACTGTTCAGCCTTTAGACAAGCCTACTGTTGGTAAGAAAGAAGCAAAAGCAGAATTGGCTCTTGTAAAAAAAGCTCTTGTTGATAGAGGCTTAGATCAAGAAGAACTTTTACTTTTGGGTATAGGAAAATAAGATGAGCGATAAATATAAAATAAAAATACATTCTCATAATCCAGAAGTTGCACAAAAATTAATTAATGGTACAGGCTTATTTCGTATGCTTCATGACACTATTGCTGGTCTTGGAAAGCAATTAGATGAAAAAAGATTTATGCCAGCTGATTCTCCTTTTTTTGCACTTACTAAATCTGATTTTGACATAGATGACCCAATAGTCTCCAAGTTCTTTGACAATGGTGGCTTGAATAATGCTGTTAAGGTTGTTAAGCTTAATCCTTCAGAAGCACATGGAAAGATGATTGAATGTTATAATAATTTATATTCTTTTAGAACTTCTTCTGTAGCTAACAATTTACGTAAAGCTTATAATGCTTTACAAAATGCTATTGACTCCACAAATGATGCTGTGAGAGTTGAAAGAATAGCAAATAAAATTCAACAAAGATCTTCTGGTTTTTGGCAGATTGAAACATTAAATGCTATTGACGAAAGTCTGAAGTTAGCTAATACCTCTGAACTTAAAACATTAAGATATGCGAGAGAATTGGTTTTGTCTGGAGATAGAGACTTCTATGCGACAGCTTCAAAATTAGTTAAGAGTATTTTTGCAGAAGCTTATCCAAAAGCTAATACAAGAGTAGCTTACACAACTTTGAGCACACAGGACAACGAGCCATTTTTAATGTGTCCTAAGGGCATTTATCAAGGCAAACATACTGTGCCAATGGAAGTCAGCAAATGTAGAGAAAACTGCATAGACTCCAGAGTAAGTAAAGATGGTGTAGTTTCTTGTGCTTACCAAGAATGGTTAAATACAGCATTTGAACCACATGCAAAAGTTATGGCAAGATTGGATGTTTACAGACACCCTGACAATGACGAAAACCCTATGGAAATTGCAGAGGGAGAAAGGGGTCATAAACTCAAGGATACAGATTTTGGTTATGAAGCAAGATTTGATAATTCTGACCGTGGATCAAATAAGCTAAGAGATAAGCAAAATGTTACCCAGTCAAGAGAAAAACAACTTGAGGATTTAAAATCTACTTCCTATGGTCATACTCGTGAAGATGAACCAAGAAAAAGACCAAAGCAAGCTCAAACAAATTCTACAAAAGTTATTGAAGATCAATTGCCAAGAACACAACAAAAAGGTGATCATTTCTTAGAAGCTTTACTAAATAAATTAAATAGAAATGAATCCATCACTGATGATGTAAGAGAAAATCAATTAGAAGATAAATCTCTTTATAGCAGAAAAGGTGATATGGAAGATTCTTACCCTGTTCAATTAGAAAACAAAAAACAAGAAAGCGTTGATTATAAAGCTGAATTAAATAAAAATGACAATGAGCCTTCTGATTCAATTGCGCATATGTTGAATAAAACTGCAAATACAAAAGATACAACTCTCAATGGAGAGCTTGAAGGGTCAAGAAGAAATATCAAGACTGATGACACCAAAGAAATGCAGTTAAAAGAAAATAGAACTATCAATAAAGATGCTGATATTGATAAGAATATTCAGTCTCTTTTAGATGAAGATGATGATTATCATCAATTTTCTGATGAAGATCTGAAGCACTTTGCTCATGAATTAGGGTTGGACAGTTACCTTGAGGATTCAAGAACTGAAAATGATTTAGAGTCTTAAAATGTGGTACAGAAAAGTATTAGCAAGTTTGCCAGGAATATCAACTTCTGCTGACAATAAAACAAACAATCTTGATCAAGACATTGAAGGCTTAGGTGTAGGAGCAAACCAACTTTACCCTGAACTTGAAAAAATGCTTAAAGAAATGAATTTTGATCCAAAAGAATATGAATCATTACCTGATCATGCAAGAAAAAATATTTGGGACATTATAGTTCACAAATATGATACAAATTTATATAACACATTTGAAGATTCTGACACTCCTGGATTTGATGCAACAGAAGCAAGGAGACATTCTCCTTACCATACCAATCCAACATTTACTTCAATTGAAGAACAATTAGAAGCTACAAGACATCAAAGTGTTGACCGTGAGCCTAATAATATGCTTCAAGCAGAGAAAGGCAATGGTGGTATGTCAATGCTTAACGGACAAGGTGTTCCACAATATGCTTCTGGTAAGGGAGCAAGAATGTTTTATGACAATCTTCCTTCTAATCAGACATTGGTATAATATATGTTATGGCAACAAGAAATTCATTGGCATCAGCAATCAGAACATCGGCGCATTCTGTCACTGGTGAATCTATAAAAGGATCTGGATTTAATCAAGATCGAAATTATGCAAGTAGTAGAATAAATCCTGGCTTGGGACCAAGTGTCAGACAAGCTTCTATGAACACTGTCACTACTTCTCCTAACTTTTATTCTCCATTCCTTACTCCTTCTTCATTTCAAATACCTAATGCACGAAGAGAAGTTTACCTTTGGGCAAACTGGTGGGTAAACAATGAGCCAAAAGTTGCTGCAGCCATAAACTTTTACACTAATTTCCCTTTTTCAGGTTGGGAATTAGAATGTTCTTCAACTTACGTTAAAGACTATTTTGAAAAACTTGTCGAAAAATTAAACTTTCAAAAATGGCTTCCTCAAATTGCTCATACCTATTATCTTTTAGGTGATTCTTTTGTTCTTCTGTCCATTCAATGTGAAAATTGTAATGGAAGCGGTTGGAACGAAAAGAAAAATGAAGACTGCACTCATGATGGCGCTTCTTGGAAATCTATTTCTGTCTTAAACCCTGACAGCGTATTAAAAACACCAGGTATGTTAGACCAAGAAGGCACTTATGTTTATAGGCCAAGTGCAGAAGAAATAAGGGTTGTCAATGAAAGACAACCAAAAGAAATTTATGATTCAATTCCTGACAGTGTAAAAAGAATGATCTTGAAGGGTGATCCAATTAAGCTAAACCCTTTGTCTATTCATCATTTCAAACACGGTTCAAATCCATGGGAAGATTATGGTACATCTTTGATTAGGCCATTGTTCCCAATTCTTACATACAAAGATAAGTTACGCCAAGCTCAGTTTATGATTGCTGACAGACTTATTCTTCCTATTAAGGTAGTCAAAATTGGTTCTGACACAAGACCGGCATCACAAGAAGATATTGATGGTGTGCAGGACGAACTTGCAGCATTAGCATCTGATCCTAACTTGACTCTTGTAACTCACCACAATTTTGATCTTGAATGGTACGGAGCTAATAGTAAGTTCTATGTTGTAACCCCTGAATTTGAAGAGATCAATTCTGAACTTTTAGATGGCCTTATGCTATCAAAAGCTCTCTTGAATGGAGAAGGTCCTACTTATGGCAACGCTCAGGTAGGTCTTATGGCTATGGCTCAAAGATTAGAGACATTTAGAAGAGAAGTAGCTCACTGGATTGAACTCAAGATATTTAGACCAGTAGCAGAATGGAATGGATTTGTTGTTGAAGGTGAAAGAGGGCAAGAAGAAGTTATTTACCCAACAATTAAATTCAATGACTTGCAATTAAAAGATGATTCACAAAAATTGCAAATTATGGCTACTGCAAATCAACAAGGCGTTATATCAAACACTTCTTTGATTGAAGCTTTTGGGCTTGATGTTGACCAAGAAATTGAAAGACTTAGATTTGAGCAAGGTGCAAGTTTCATGAAAGAAGGGAACTTTGGAGTTCCAAGTTTTTCAATGAATCTTCAATCTGGAGCTGTCACTGGTCAAGGTTTTGCAGGACAAGCAGCACCGCCAGGGGCAGCTCCTCCAGGTGGTGGAATGCCAGCAATGCCAGGAATGGAAGCTGGTGGAATGATGCCTCCATTAGCCTCTTCTAAGGAAGAAAATTATCGTTTAGCTTTTTCTGCAATAAAGCAACTATACGATGATGCATTGGAAACAAAAAGTGAGCTTTACGGTAAAAGATATGCATCAAAAAGAATTAAATCAGCAGCGCATGAAGGTTTCATACAATCAATCATGCCAGTCACAGGAAGGGGCATACATGGACCTTTGCCTGAAAAGTACGATGGTTTTAATAAAACATTAATTCCTGAACTTCTCGGTGGGTCTATTTGTTCGCCATTAAATATTGAGGCTAAGTTTGAATACAGAATAGCAGCAATCTCAAATGATGAAAATATCAAGATAGCTTTCAAACAAAAACAAGAAATGAATCAGCCAAGCTTATATACATCTATTGAAAGGAAACTTTATGGTTTATTGCTTTCCTTAAATATGCCATATTCTTTATTTGCGCAGTATTCAGCTGGCCCTACTGGTGATTACACATTAGATGCAGCTATTCCCCAATTAGGAATTGGAATAGAAGCAGATGGGGAAATTTGGCATAATAATTTTGACAAGATTGCAAAAGACAAAAAAAGAGATAGCGAATTAGCAAATAATGGATGGGTTATTTTAAGATTTACTGACAAGGAGCTGAACGATCACCCTAATGATGTATTAAACGTAATAATGCAAGGAATTAGAAAAAGAACAGGACAATCTTCTAACCCAGAAGAACAAACATTATAAGCAAAAATACTTTATAAATTTAGTATATTCGTAAACCCGTCGAATTCGACGGGTTTTGTTTTGTAGGTTTTTAAGGCTTTAATGCAGAACTATTTTTATTAGCCTCAATCCATTAATTAGGTGGATGTGGATCAAAAAGTAAGGAAAAGTGTAATGAAAAAGGTTGCAAAAGGTGGAGCAATTACTATCAATAGTTTCTTAAATGAAGGTGATAGAAATGTAGCCAGAACTCACATGCTAAAGACAGCCTCTTCTAATATGAGAGAAGCTGCAAAAATTGGTTTGCAATCATTATATGCTGATCCAAAAGAAGTTTTAGAAAAATACAAAGATTTTGACATTGTCAAAGAAATGCAGGCTCGTAAAGGAGCTAAATTACTTTGGGTAAGAGCAAGAGCAATTGACGCTGATACAGTTAATGCTAATGGAGACTATTTTTCAAAAGAAGAACTTCTTAAGGAACATGAAATTAAGGGAGAAAAAATCCCTTCATATAAAACTTTTGAAGGCGTTCCAATTTACACCAACCATAAAAATGACGATATTGAACAAGCTAAAGGAATGGTTGTCTACGCTGAATGGGACGAAAAAGAAAATTGCGTTTATTGCACATTCTTTGTAGATGAAGAAGCTTATCCTGACATTGCAAGAAATATTAGAACTGGTGTTATTCATGATGTCTCAATGGGATGTTCAGTAGACTATGGCATTTGTTCTAAGTGTAAAAATAAAGCTTACACTGAAAAAGATTACTGTGAATGTTTAAAAAAATATAAGGGCAAGACAGATCCTCAATCTGGCAAAAAAGTTTATGAAGAAAACTATAAGTTGAAATTCATTGAACTTTCCTGCGTAGGTGATGGTGCTTTTGAAACTTGTGAAATTCAAGAAATTTATGATGTTGATGACGTTTTAAGTGCAGCAGAAGATTTAGAAAAGAAAGCTAACGAAATTTGTTCAAATATTGTTTTAGCTTTTGATGGGTCTCCTACAAATCCAGCTGAAAGATCGGCATACGAGAATTGTTTAAGAACCGCTCAATTTGCCTCAAAAACAGCAATTAAACTTGCTCAAAATGCTGGTACTTTAGTGGGTGGTCCTTTATTAGCTGGACCCGGTGCAAATCAAAATTCTACAGTAGCTGCAGTTCTTCAAGGTTTAGGTATAGACCCAAGATCAGGACTTAATGTATTAGACTTGATCAATTTGTCATTAAATTTCCTTGAAGTTGGTGTTATGAATTTATTTGCAAGAAAAGATAATGTTGATCTTACACATGTTGGTAAGATTACTAAAGCAATGGCTGATTTGCAAGGCACCATGCAAGACATGATTGACGATGGTGTTGACGTTGGGAGTGGTCAAAGACCACAGCCAATTAATGCAGGACAACAAACTCAACAAGCTCAACAAGCTGTTGCTCCTGCTCAGAATCCAACAAATGCTAATGTTGGATTAGCAAACTACACTAATACTGGAAATGTTGGAAGAATTATGGATTTTTCAAGTCCAATAGAAACAAATCCTGTCGGTGGTGGTGTAGCCTTGGCAAGTTCGAATATAAACTTAGTTTGGGCTTCGAAAGATGGTAAAAGAGAAGTATTTGCCAGTACAAGTAATAATGTCAGAGAACCATCAAGCAAAGTTTTAAGACTTACAGAAAATTTATTATCTTTAAAGAATGCACTAAACGATAGTGAAATTCAAAAGAGAGTAGAGACAGTCATTAGAATTTCTAATGAGAGAAATAAAAACATAAAAACTAATACGCCTATTTTGGCGGGGGGCAGAAATCAAATGGATCATTTTGCAAAAATCGCATCAGAGCAAAGAAAAAAGCTTGCTGCTGCTGTTACCATCGACTTTAAGGTTGAAGATGGTTCTGGTAATAGAGTTGTTTTATCTACTGATGGATCTATAACTGGATACACTGGCGGAAAAAGAACAACTTGGGAGCCTATTTTAACTGAAAACCAAATCAATATGATGGAAAGTGGTCAAGGTACAAGAGTTGCCGCTGAACTTTTAAATGAGTATGGTAAGTTTGTTAAAACTGCTTTGCTTGATGTTAAAGAAAGATTAGAAGATAGAAATACTCAGCTTGATGAAGTTAGATCTGGTGAAGGCTATGAAGGCCAATCAATATATGACGCTATTTCTGCACAACACAAACCAGAAAACAACGTAACAAGAGAAGAATCTTTGAAAGATAAGCGAACTGGAAAAGGCGCTGATGATGTCAAAGAAAAATTACTTGCAGATGCTGGTCTTTATGGCAGAAAAGTCAAGAATGAAGATGTTATGAAATCTTTGTTTACATTAATTGATGAAGTAAACAAAGGCGTTCCAACAGAAGTTATTGAGAAAAGACTACAAGAATGCAGAACAGATGGTAAAGCTTCTGCTCATGAGATCATGTCTGCAACAATTAATGCTTTAGGTAAGGCTGTTGTTACTGCAATGGAAACTCCTAATACTATTATGAGAGTTGCTCAAACTCTTGTAAATGAAGAAGCTCTTCCTGAGATGGTTGAAACAGCTGCTGCTACTGTACCAATGGATGAAGCTAATGCAGAAAAAGCTGAATTCTTCGGAACAGATGAAATGCCTATGGATTCTGTAACTGCAGTTCTCAAACAACTTGGTGCTGCTGTAAGTTCTGAGATAACTGCTAAAGATTTATCTGATGCATTGTCAGTTGCAGTTGAAGAAGGCGAAATTACAAAAGAAGGCGTTACAAGAATTGCTGAACTTTTGATGGCTGATGTAAATATTCCTGAAGAAGGACTTGGAGTTGAATCAACTCCATCAAAAAATGAAGAACTCAAGCAAGCATTAACAAGTGCAGTTGATGGAGACAAGAATCTTATTTCCAAGGAAGACCTGAAGTCTGCAATTTCTGCAATGGCTATGTCTGCAGAAGACTCTGGTGTAACACCTGATGAAGTGGTCGATACTGTTGATGGTATGCCTGAAAATCAACTTGTAGCAGCTATCAATAGAGCAAAGACAGCTTCCGCAACTGATGCAAGATTGAGAGCAAGAGCAAGAAGAGAATTCTGGGGTGTAAAAACTGCATCAACAAAAGACGTCAATAATAATGTAATTGGCTGGCTTGCGGACTACTCTACAAACTTTGACATTTCTACAAAGAAAATTGCTTTAGCGGCTAAGAGACTTTGTGAAGATTACGAAGTTGCTGAAAGATTAGTTGCAAAGGCTATTCAAACTAAGAATTCCATGGAAAAAACAGCTGGTATGAAGGTCACTCAGAATAAATCTGAATGTTTGACCTTTGTTTGCAGAGCTGAAGATTTAGATGGTGTTTCTCCATCAGATGAAGGTTTTGAAGAAGCGTTCAAGCAAAAAGCAATCTCTGTTCTTCAAGGTCATGGTTTCACCGTTGACCCAGGCACTTTTACATTTACAGATCTTAATGTTTCCAGCAGTGGAGATATTACTGCAAGAGTTTCGACTGCTGTAAGTAAATCATTTGATGTTGATGAAGATACTGAAATGAATTCCGAAATGCCAACTGAAGGGCTAATTGAAGGCCCTGCAGAGAGCGAGATTGTCATGACTGATGCAGCAAGAGTTGCAAGAAGAGAAAGAAGAACACAGCTTTTAGCAAGATACGCACAGGTTCCAGGAATGGGAGCTGCACCAGCCGGACCTGCTGCTGGACCAGTAGATCCTAATCTTGGTATTGGGGCTGCACCAGCTGCAACTGATCCTGGTATTTTAGGAATGACAGGCGGAATGCCAGAAGGTGTTTCAGACGAAGATCCAATGGTAGGGGACACAGAACCAGGCGAAAAGAAACCTTGGGGAAGTATTTGTCCAGTTTGTGGAGCAGATGATGTAAATATATCAGAATCAAGTGCTGATTGTCAATCTTGCGGAACAACCTATAAAATTCTTCAATCAATTGAACTTATTTCACTTGGTGAAAAAGGCAAAGATGGTACTGAAGAAATTGGTGAAGATCTCATGAGCGGTTTGGGAGAAATGACAGCTCCAGCTCAGGCACCAATGGCTGGCGCAGAGGCTGGTATGGGTGGCGGCATGGGTGCTCCTGCTGCTCCAGGAATGGCACCTGTAGCTAATTTCAAATCAATGTTTAGATTAGCTACAACTGTAGATTCTGATGTTTATCTCAGAACTGCTATGCCTGATTTTGACAAAGCAACAGAGAAGAGATTACCAGTTGGTATGATCTGTCCAAGTTGTGGTTCAAGAGAAGCACACAAGGTAAGCAATAACACATTCTGCTATGATTGTGGAAATTATTCAAAAACAACAGTTGCATCTAACAAGAAGAACCCTTCGAAGCTTGATGTCACTATTACATGGATTGATTAATTGCAATAACATTAGGGAGATTTTTATCTCCCTAATGTTATTTAATGCAGGTTTGAAAAATAAATTTGTAGAATAAAAAAGAAGTTTCTTGATATACAAGAATTTTGTATTTTATAAGGGAAGCAGCGAATAATGGAAAAAATGAAGAAAGCCACTAATCAAGATAAATTCAAGGCCCTTCGTCTTGCTGAAATTAAGCTCACTGACCAAGAAGATTACAAAAATTGCGTAAATGACATGACTAAAACAGCTTCCCTTAATAAGGCTGAAGCACTGGTTGTAGCAAACGCAATTAGATCTAAGTATCTTCCAAATGTGCTCAGGGAAGCTGGATTTGAGCCAGTAGATGTAAAACCTATGGTTAACACCGATTCAGAGGCAGAAGAGACTACAGACTTCGCAGACGATGAAAATAACGACGATATGGAAGATATGCATCATTTTGAAGATGATGAAGACGATTTAGAAGAAGATTTTGAAGAAGACTCAGACGAAGTAGACGATGAAGAAACAGCCAAATTTGAAATAGAAGTTCCCGCTGATATGGTTGACGCCGCACAAAAAGCTGTGCAAGAGGCGCTCGACAATCTTCTTGGCGGAGAAGATGACATGGATATGGACGATGAAGACGACATGGAAGATGAAGATGAAGATCTTGATGAAGACATGGACGAAGATGAAGACATGGACATGAAAGATGAAGATATGGAAGAAGATTCCGAGCCAAAAATGCACACATCAAGTACTGGAGTTAATAAAATGACAAAACAAGCATTGGCAGCTCGCCGTGCTCAAAGAGAAGCAATCTTAAAGAAGATCGCTTCTGAAGAAGAGAAGTATCCGGCGTCTGGCACATTTAAGTATAACGAAGATTTATATAACATGGAAGGTGAAGTAGATTACCCTTCTATGACATTGGAAGGCAGTGAAGGAAACAGTCTTAAGGAACAAAACCCATCATGGGCAGAGCAAAAAGTTCCTACAAATAATGTTGATTCATTACAATTTCCAGATGTTACAAAGCCTATGAAATTTGAGGGATCTGGAAATGGATCTTTAGAATACACTGTAGACTGGGATTCATTGGAAACTCCTTCAGAAGGAATGGAAGATGTCAACATGTTTGATGTCCCAACTCAAATGCCTTCAATGCCACACAAAACCACAGTTCCACAAGCAAGAGTTGCTTCTTACGGAATGGAAGCAGAATCTAATATGAAGCATGCCGTTCAATGTTCAGCATGTGGACACAAAACAATGATGACACAAGCTGAAATGGATTCAGACAAAACTAAGTGTCCTAATTGCGAAGGCGAAGAACATTCTGATGGCGATAATGAAGAAGTTGAATCTGATGTTCAAGTTAAACCAATGGGTCAATATGTTGATATCAAAACTTCTGCTGCATTGGATACTGCAAGAATCAAGACAGCTTATTCTTGCTCAAGCAAGTTAGCACTTGCTGGAATCATAGAAAGTTCAGACATTGATTCATACGCTGAGCAAATGCTTAACGACGAACTCAAAGCTGATGCAATGATTAGACAAACTAAACTTTTACTTTCCGCTGCTCAAGCATCAACTGAAAGAGTTGCTGCAGCTGCTGCTGAAAGAATGAGTGTTAGAACCGCTTCTACAAACGGAATTTCTACATCCCCTGCATTTACTGGCAGCTCTGCTGCTAATAGTGCATCTCTTGACATTCAAGGTGCCTTAAGAGGCACTTGGACAATGCCAACAATCGAGGATTAGTCCTCACAAAATTTTAGGAGAAATATAAAATGGCTATTCGTGCTTTAAACTCAGTAGTTGTCGCTAACTACGAAACAACTTCAACCGCTGCATGGTCAGCAGGTGCAGTTCTTTGCAGAACAACAACCGGAAACCAAGCGGCACTTGCTGCAAGAGTTGTTCTTGCTAATGGTTCTATTGGGTGTACTGGTGGAGTACTTGGTTTTTCTGCAGATGATACTGCAAGAACTGGTAATACCATGATCTTGGCTGATCCAGTTGGTGCATCATTCGTTGATGCTTCTGGAGTTCTTCAATCTAATAACAACGGTTATTATGTTGTTAGCAAAAGAGCTATTGGCGATTTCCAAGCTGAAAATGTTAATGGATTAACCAACCCAACTGCTGGATCTTCAGGTTATGAAGGACCAAGAAGAGGTGTTGGCGTCTTCAACACTCCAAGTGGACAATTTATCACAGATATGTTCTTGACTGGTACTGGCTCTTCAACTTCCACTGGTATCGCTGACGCTGGTACTGCTACATACGTGCCAGGTGCTTTACTTACAGTTGCTAACAATGGTTCTGGTAAACTTGTTGAATTAAACGGAGCACCTGCTGGAGCATTCGGTAATGCTGTTGGAACTGGATGTTCACTTCCTATTGTTGGTGTTGTTGATCGTTACGATTCAGCAGCTGCCCTTCTTTACTTTACCCAAAAGTAATAATATAGGACTTTTTTAAGGAGAAAAATTAAAATGTCAATGATTAAAAGAAATACAAATGAGCAAAGAGAAGCCATTATTGCAATGGCTCTCGAGACCCCAGAAGGTCGTACAGCTCTCGCACAAGCTATGGTCGAGCCAATCAAGACTTCCTTGATGTACCAAGCTATTGGTAGAAAGCTTCTCATGGTCGATGAGCTCCCACAAGGCGCTCTTGCAAGATATGAGAGAGATGTAGCTGTCAAGTCCTATGTCATTCCTAAGAGAGGCGCAGTCCCAACAGCTGAGGTTGAAGCAGAAGAACTTATTGTTCCAACAATTGAACTTGCTGCACATCCACAAATCAGACTTAATGAGATTCGCCAAAGAAGATTCTACATCGTCGATAGAGCTCAAGTCCGTGCTAAGGACTCCCTCCAAAGACAAGAAGATACAGAAGTCTTCAAGGTTATCAATGCCGGTGTACCAACCGACCAATCAATCTCCGTTTCTGGTACTCTTCAACCAGAGAATATCAACCTCGCGTTGACTCTCATTGAAGAGCACGAGTTAATCGGTGCTAAGGTTGTTCTTCACCCACAAAGATACAAGGATATCAGAAACTGGGGCAAGGAATTCTTCGATGAGGCAACTCAAAGAGATATCCTTATGACTGGTCTCTACGGACATATTTATTCCGCAGACATCCACGTTTCCACCATGGTTCCTAAGAACTCAGTTTACGTTCTTGCACCAGCACAGTTCTGTGGCGCACTTCCAGTTCGCCAAGACATTACTGTTCTCCCAGCAGACGATCCAAAGAGACTTAGACTTGGATGGGTTGTTTACGAAGAGCTCGGTTTTGCTCTTATCAACGACTACGCAGTTTCAAGAATCACTGTTTCCTAAGTTTATCTTCTGGAGACAAAAAAATGGAGGATGTTTATCATCCTCCATTTTTATTTAACTTGATATCTAAAAAGGAACCTTTCCTCTGATGATGTCAAATAGCATAATCCAATCTGCGACTTTGGCTTTGATTGGATCTTTGAATGTTGCTGGTTTATTTTTTTCAAAAAAGAAATGACCAGACCACGCAAATGGATAGACTATAAATGGAGCAAAGATCAACAAGATGTAAAGCTTACAATATATACATCCTACAAACCACACAATGGTAAATAATTGACCTAAAACATGCAACCGTCTACATACTTTATTTTGATGTAAAGTAAGATACATTGCGTAATAATCTTTCATATTCATATAGTACACACACCCTTTTTTTGAACAACTACTGTTGCACAGTATTGAGCATATTTAATTGATTTGACAATATTGTTAGTTCTTACATATTCACATGCTAAAGCTGCTATAAAAGTATCGCCTGCTCCAGAAACGTCTTTAATTTCTACTTTTTTTACTGGATAAACAATACCTTGATATTCACAACCATCACCTGATCTGGTAATAATTAATTTATCAACAATATTGAGTTTTTCAAGTGTATGCTGAGTTCTGTCATATTCTATGTGATTTATTTTTATGAATGAAACATTTTTACACCAATTGCCTAAAAGTTTCTTTGTATCTAAAAAGACATTCTTGTTATTTCTTGCGATAAAATCTATGTCTTCTTCGCTTAAAAAACCTTTACAATAATCACTTACAATAACTGCATCATAGTAAACACCCTCATAAAAATTATCCTTAATTTCATTAAGTATACCTTTATCAATACTTGAAGCCTTGTCATTTGTATCAACTCGAAGCAAGAGAGAGTTTGTTCTTTCATCAACATATCTTGTTTTTACAATCTCTTCTTTTTGTGTGATAAGAAATGGCTCAGATCCAATGACTTTTACATTTGACTTAACGTTTAAAGCCATTCCTCCATTTTCAGTACTTCTTTCTGGATTGAAGATGGGTATTGGACCTTCCGGAGCTAACCTATACACAAAACCGTAATTAAAAATGTCACTACAAGAATCACCAACAATTAATATTTTAGAATTAGAATAATCTTTCATTATAGTAGCCTTTTTCTATTATACCGTATAAAATGTATAATGAATTTTATGAAGAATATACTTATTACAGGAATAAATGGGTCAGGAGCAACTTATTTAGCTGAATTTCTTTCAACTATACCAGATGTTAAAATTCAAGGCATTTCAAGATGGCACACTGATAGAAAAAACAAACCTGGAGTTTTTTCAAAAGTAGAAATATTCGAATGTGATCTTACCGATCTTGGAAGTGTCATCAGAACATTAGAAATAGTTAAACCTGATGTGATTTTTCATTTGGCTTCTAATGCAAATGTTAAATTATCTTTTACTACACCAATTTCTGTTTTCAACAATAACGTGAATGGTACTTTAAATCTCCTTGAAGCTCTGAGAATTTTAAACCAAAAACCCCTGATTCAATTTTGCGGAACATCTGAAGTTTACGGACAGGTCAAAGAAGATGAAATTCCAATCAAGGAATCTCAAAGTATTGACCCTGTTAATGTCTATGCTATTAGTAAATTGACACAAGAAAAATTAGTAAAATCTTATTTTAATTCTTATAATATTCCTTGTGTTATAACCAGAGCCTTTGGATATATAAACCCAAGAAGACCTGATATTTTTTCAAGTGCTTTTGCTAAACAAATAGTTGATATTGAAAGAGGAAATCAAGATGTTTTGTATCACGGCAATTTGGATTCTGTTCGTACTTTATTAGATGTAAGAGATATTGTGGAAGCTTACTGGATAGCAGCAGAAAAATGTGATTTAGGAGAAGCTTATAATATAGGATCAACAGTTCCAGTTAAGGTTGGTGATTTTTTAGAAGAACTTAAAAAACAAGCCAAATGTAAAATTGTGACAAAAGAAAATCCTGATTTACTTCGCCCAGTAGATGTCACCTTGCAAATTCCAGATGTATCTAAGTTTGCAAATAAAACAGGATTTCTTCCCAAATATTCTTTAGAGAATAGTGTAAAGTTGCTGTTAAACTATTATCGTTCCCAGAATTAATTCAGTACTTCTAATAACTTGATAATTTTTTCGTATTCTAATCCAGGATAGTTTCCAATATACCAAGAGTAATTGTGTATGTGCTCAATTATTGGGAAGTTTGAAAAATCTTTGTAAGCCGATTTAAAAAATGGCTGTCTCATTTGATTTCCACCACCCGACAAACCTCTTCTAAATTCAATACCATTTTCTCTTAGTTTATTTTCTAATTCATTTCTTAGATTAATGTTATTTTCTTTTAGAATTACAATGAACGCATAATTACAATTACCTTCTGTATCAATAGCAACATGATATTTGTCAGGATTTAAATTTGAAATAAATAAATCAAAATTATCTTTTCTTTCTTGATTTTTTGCGTCAAGTTTTTTAAGTTGAGACAAACCAATAACAGCATTGATTTCTGTGCATCTAAAATTATGAGCTGGTCTAAGAAAAATAAAATCTGGATTCAAATCAGGATTAGAGTCAATTGCCTGTTGTCTCATAGAAACATCGGTCATTTCTCTTGTCATACCGTGAGATCTTAAAGCACGACAAACTTGGTAAAATTCCCAGTTGTTTGTGCTTATCATTCCACCTTCTATTGTTGACATATGATGAGCAAAATAAAAACTGAAATTACTTGCAAAGCCAAAATTTCCTACTTTACATCCTTGAAATGTTGTTCCGTGTGATTCGCAAACATCTTCAATCAATAAAATATTTTTATCTTCACAAATTTTTAACAACTCATCTGTCAAACCGTTGATGCCTAAGACATGAGTAAGGAAGATAGCTTTTGTCTCAGGAGTGATTGCTTTTTTAAGCTTTTCAATATCAAATGATAAATTTGTAAAATTCACATCAACAAAAACAAGTTTATGGCCAGCAAATAATACTGATGAAATATCGGAAATCCAAGTCAATGGTGGAACAATAATTTCTCCTTCACCAATAATATGTGCGAGAGCAAGCATGGTTAATTCATTTGCAGATGCTCCAGAATTGACCATAAGATTGTATTTTGTTCCAAGCCAGTCGCCCCAAGCATTTTCAAATTCTAAAACTTTTGGCCCGTTTGTAAGTTTTGGGATTTTATTTTGAGAAAGAAAAATAATAACTGAATTAATATCTTCTTTATCTATATTGTCATTCATTAATGGTAAATAAAACATATTTCACCTTATCTATGCTAAAACTGTAATTTTATTTTTGATATTTATCAAGTAATCAGCAATTATTTGAGCAGTTGGGGGAAGCACATCGACTTTATTATAAAATCCTGATGTTTTATCTTCCAGTCCTAAACATCTAACAATTTTATTAGAAGATATTGATAATTGATTTGCAATATGCGATTGACACCCACTTGCGTAATCATCATCTAAAACTAATCCTCCAAATTTTGAATTAATTAGACTATTTATAGATTTATCGGATATTTTCAATGGTTTTATCCACATTAGATTAGATATATTTATTTTGACATCATGCTCTTTAAGTATTTCACGTAAGTTTTGCATTTCGAACCTTGTAATTGAAATTGGAAAAATTGTAAAATCAGGATTTTCATTTTCAAATACATCATTTAATTCAAATGTATTGTCATAACTTTTCCTATGTTCTGATATATAATAAGGCTCATCATCTGACATGAATTTATCATAGCATTCTGTGTATTCGTCTGGTGACATAGGGCATGCTACCTTGATACCAGGCATTCTGTATACAAGAGAGTGATGAGAAGAGCCAGCCACTGGCCCAATTCCACCCTCCATAGCGATAGACCTAACTAACACTGGACATGGCCTTTTCCAAATAGATTTAGATTTGGCAGCATAATTAACAATAGAAACACAATTATACCATTGAAATCCTTGGTATCTGACTACATAAATTGGTCTACTTCCTGCTAAAGCAGAACCCACTACTATAGCTCCACCTGCAACGTCCGCCATTGAGAGTTCCACCATACCATCTTCTTCATATAGTTCTGGCAAAGTACCACCAACCCAACCTACTGCCGTTAAACATTGGCCGTAAACTTTCCCTTTTTTGCCCAACAAATGATATTTTACAATTGACTTTATAGTGTCTCTAAGCGTGATTGCCATAATACCTCAACTTTATTTTTGTTTTCTTCGTCAATGAAATAAGCTTTGAACTGTGATGTTTCTTTCATCCATTCATACCTATCAAAATAATCGCCATCAACACCAGCTCCTGAGTGCCAGTATTTTCTTATAGTCCTTACGTTTAATAACAAAGGAGCATTAAACACATTCTTCATGCAATCGGCAATTTGAACAGGATTATCTTCAATATCGTAAGCTTCAACTTTGTATGCATTTGCAAGCTCGTGCATTTCCCAGTTTCTTCTTACTTTCTTTTCAGTTAGAATTGATAAATTATTATCTTCCACAACAAACAAAATAGGTAGATTTTTAGTTGAAGCCCATCCTATAGCTGCTCCAACATAATCTTCTTCTGCAGAAGCATCGCCCATAAAAACAATAGTTGGTTGTTTTGTTTGATAGCAATGTCCAACAGCAATAGGAACTTGAGAGCCCATTAAACCATCATGACCAAAAATATTTTTTTCTAACGATTGAATAGATGCAGAACCACCCATGCCAAATGCACAACCAGAATCTAAACCTAATAATTCATCAATTAGTTTTTCAGGAGATGCTTCAAAAGCTAAATATGTTGAATGCCCTCTGTGTTGAATGAAAATATTTGGTTCAATATTTTTATCTTTCAAGTAAACTGAAATTGAACAAGGAGTACTTTCTTGCCCTGCTGATAAATATACCGGAATTTTAATAGTTTTATCTTGAATTTTTTTGTAAACATATTGTTCAAAATGTCTGCAAAAAGAAACTTTTTTAAAAACTTTTTCTAAATAGTTATTCATATTAATTTAAATTTTCAAATAAAATTACAAATGTGTTTTCTTTTACTTTGTTAAATACAGTTTCAATTTTTTGCAGTATTTCAATTTTGACTATGTCTCCTGGGCAAACAATAAGCACTTCATAATCAGTAACAATACCACCAGTTAAAACCATGACATTTTTTTGGGATTCTAAGCAAGTCAAATCAGTAATGTTCTTTACATTTAGAATTGTAAGTTTACAATTAGAAAAAGGTATTTGCTTATTTTCATACACAGAAAGATTTTCTAACCAAAGACAATCATCTTGTTTTGGATTTTCATAGGACGAATCTTCATAGGGTAAACCTTTTCTCCCGTATGAATCTTCTAATCTAACTAAATCTAATTTGTCATTTGGAGTTTCTATTTCAAAAAGTTTAGTTCCATTTTCTGAAATGGAAGTTGTGGAATGAAACATGCCTTTTCTAATCATAATTTTATCAAGTTTATCCAAGGAATTTTCATTGTTGAAAAAATCTACTTGTGCTTTGCCATCTAAAATTATTAAGCCTGTAGTTTTCTTTGGATGAGAGTGCAAAGATGTTTTATGATTTGAAGCAATATATAAAAACCAAAGAGCTATATTAGCATCTTGATATACAAGGTACTCGTAGCCCCAAGGTTTCTTTATTATATTGTTATTATGAGATTCTATTTGCATGAACTTCAAATGCTGTTTTTAACCACAGCCCCATGAAATCATAATGTGGGCAAGAAATAATATTTTCATCTACTACTACAGGACTTCTATCATATGTAGCTCCCGCATTCTCAATATCAACATCAATAGAATAATATCCTGACATAGTTCTGCCATTTAAAATCTTAGCTGAAATTAATAATTGTGCTCCATTACAAATACAGAAAATAGTTTTTCTTGCTTTATTCCACTGCCTAATAAATTCTAAGACACCCTTCTCTTGTCTGACTTTTTCAAGTGCTTTTACACCGCCAGGAATTACAAGGATTTCATAATCATTTAGAGCTTTTTCAATATTTTCTAAACTTTCAAATTCAATAGTCTCTCGTGTGCAGAGCATATGAGTTCCTAAACTTCCCCAAATTTTACCTACCTTATTTGCCATGATGTCAACTTCAAATCCATGTTCTTCAAGAGAATAATATGGATAAATTAGTTCATGGTCTTGATATTTTTCCCAAGTTATAACGAGTGCTTTCTTCATTTTAGTATCCTTTTATTTATTAACTATAAACCAATCAATGGTTTTCTTCAAACCTTCTTCTAATGATGTTTTTGCTTCCCATCCTAATTCATTTTTAAATCTTGATGTGTCAACTAATCTTATCGGAATCATCGTTGGCTTAGATGTATCAAAATTGAATTCAGGCTTGTATCCATAAATGTTGGTGATAATTTCAACTAATTCTCTAACTGTTGTAGCTTTCCCTGATGCGCAATTGTAAGGTCTAGCAGTTGCAGATTTTTCCACGACTGTCATCACGCCATCAACTACATCATCAACATATATAAAGTCTCTTACCTGTGAGCCATCTCCCCAAACTTCGAAAGGATTCATTTTTGAATTAGCTTTCAATATTAGTTGGGGAATTACATGGCCATTGTCATTAAACGCATCATGTGGGCCATATATTGCAGTTGTTCTAATGATTCCAAACTTTACTTTTGAAATATCTTGATAATATCGAATCACTTCTTCACAATATCTCTTCATCCAACCAACGCCTCTATAAGTTGGATGCGGTGAGTCATTGTAAGCCTCATCTTCATTGACTGGATGCGCTACGTCAGGATACATAGTAGAACTTCCTATGAAGCCGAATCTATCTATGCCTGATTTAATTGCTGCATCAAACATATTGATTGACGGGAATAAGTTATTTCTCACCAAGTCTAAATAATTTGAATTATCAGTTTGTCCTTTTGCCCCTCTAATATAAGCTACAAAATTGAAGCAAATATCCATTCCATTTAATGCTTCTAGACAATCTGAATGTTCCATCAAATCTAAAGATACTATTTCTAAATTTTTATGTTCGAGACAAAGTTTTCTATTTTTGCCAATAACAGCTCTGACAAATGCACCTTCATCAAGCAATCTTCTAACTGCTGATTGACCAGTTATTCCAGCTGCTCCAGTAACTAAAACGTTTTTATTTTGATAAAAGCTCATTTTTGTTCCTTAATGAAATACATTATACCTTTTATTAATTAAATTTTTATTTTCTAAGTACCAATCAATTGTTTTATTGATGCCTTCTTTTAAAGAATATTTATGCGTGAAACCAAAACTTTTTGCTCGATCCATATCCAAAATTCTTATAGGATCACCTGTCGCTGCGTCAGTTTTGTATACTATTTCTTTAAAAAATCTGCTGGCTACAATTTCAGCAATTTCACTAATAGCCACGCCAGAACCACTTCCTAAATTCAATGGATTATTGATTTTGTTTTCAACTGCAAAAAGCATACCTCTAGCAACGTCTTCTGCATAAATAAAATCTCTTATTTGAGAACCATCTCCCCAAACTTCTAATGTTGAATTTTCTTCAGCTTTTCTAATCAACGATGGTATTACCATTGCATTTGCTAAGTCATAATTGTCATAAGGTCCATAAACATTTGCAGGTCTTACAATTGAGCAATTGTTTTGTCCATTTTGTCTTGCATAAGCCTCAATTTGAAGCTCACCCATTCTTTTGGCCCATCCTCCAAACCAATCGTTTTTAGATGGATAAGTTTGCCAAACATCATCTTCTCGAAGAATTTCTGCTGGATGGTACACGCCTACTGTGCTTGTATATAAATACCACTTAACATTAGCCAACATTGCAGCTTCTAGCATATTGGTATTAAATTGCATCATAGGCCCCATAATTGATGCTGGTTTTTCCAAACAAATTTTTGGTGAAGCTTTTATGCCAACTAAACTAAAAATATAATCCATTCCTTGACAAATAGACTTGCAGCTCGAAAATTCTTTTAAATCTACTTTTAAAAACTTGATATTATTTGGCATATTTACTGGTTCATTCAAATCTGCAATGTAGACATCAGCCTCTCTCTCTAATAAAAGAGAGACTAATTGTCTACCAATCATTCCAGATCCACCAGTGACCAAAACTTTTTGATTATTAAACATATTTTCCTTATAGATTAGTAAAATCTTTATTCTTGAAATTTGATATCATCTTGTATGCACCAAGTAATTCTTGAATTCCGGCATCTATTGAATAATCACAATACCAACCTGTTTTTTCAAGCTTTTCATTTGAAACAACATAATTGCGTTTATCAAAATCTTCTTTAAATTGTTCTTCAATAATTACTAAATTAGGAACATATTCTTTGACTTTTTGTGCAAGTTGAAGCTTTGACATATTGGCAGAAGTAAGACCCACATTGAAAGCATTATTATTGCAAGATTCGTAATTTTCAATCAGGTGAACAAAAGCTTTGGTAACATCTCTTACATGAACATAGTTTCGCAAAAAATGAGATTCAAACAAAACTAAAAATTCATCAGTAAAAGCCCTGTAAACAAAATCATTAACAAGTAAATCCATTCTTTGGCGATAAGAAACTCCATATACTGTAGCAAGTCTTAATGAAATTCCATTACCTGAATCCAAAACTGCCTTTTCAGCATCACACTTCGTCTTAGCATAAAGAGAAAGAGGATTGAAAGGACTATCTTCAGTGATAATACTTTCTGAGCTACCATATTGAGAATTTGTATTAGGAACAAGAAGTTTTTGACTGTTTCTCATAAAAGCAACAATGTCATTAATTTGTTGATAATTTACATCTATTGTTAATTCTGGATCTTTTTTGCATGCTGGCATACCGACAATAGCAGCCAATGGTATGATAATATCATTTTTTTCTACTAAATCAGAAAGCAATTGATTGTCACGGACATCTCCAACGACAAGCTCAAAATTTTTATTATGACAAAAAGAAGTTAATGATAATTGCTTATAAACAAGGCTGTCTAAAACAGTAACTTGATATTCTTTAGACAATAAAACTTCTGTAAGTACTGATCCCAAATATCCAGCCCCACCAGTAATTAAAACTTTTTCCATTACCAGCTAATCTCCCAATCCTTAAAATTAGCAGCAAGACAGTCAATCTTGTAATCTTTTCTGCCCCCAACTATTTCTTGAATTTTGTTTTTAGCTGTATTTCTAATACCATTTAAACCGTGTGTCAGTTCAAGATTGTTGCCATCCTTGATACCTTTACGATAATTTGTTTCATTATGCCAAATATGCAAATTCATTTGAGATAATACAATAATAGCACGAATAACTTCTGCATCAACAACTACTTCATTTTCATCAATATGAGCTTGTATGTCATGCACTATTAAGTCTATTTCCTCAGCATATTCTGTTTTATGATCAGAAATAAAAACTTCTTTGAGTTGAACAATAGATAGTCTGTCAATTAGTTCTGATAATGTAGGTAAATATTTTCTGTTCATAGCTATATTTATTATACGCAGTAATCTAAAACTGTAAAATTTCTTATTATATGATTTTCAAAAAAAAATTTTAAAGGTAGAATAAAATTAAGGTTATCATTATGAATATTTTAATACCAATTGCAGGGCTGGGATCAAGATTTCCCAATCATACTTTTCCAAAACCTCTCATAGATGTAAATGGTAAACCTATGATCCAAGCAGCTATCGATTCATTGGCAGTGAAAGGCAATTTGATATTTATTGTCAGATCGCAACACATTCAGCAATATAAAATTGATCAACAACTAAGAAGTATTTATAATTGTCAAATTATTTCTGTTGATCATTTGACTGAAGGACCAGCGTGTACTGCATTATTGGCCGAAGACATTATAAATAACGACGAACCATTAGTTATAGCTAATTGTGATCAAATTATGCACTGGGATTCAGAATCCTTTAAATCATATTGTGAAAATTATCCACACGATGGATTTATCGTAACATATTTTGCAAATACAACCAAAAATAGTTATGCTAAACTTGATAAAAATGGTTTTGTCACTAACATCAAAGAAAAGGAAATTATTTCAAATATTTCCCTGAATGGAATACATTTTTGGAAACGTGGTAGTGATTTTGTATCAAGTGCTAAAGAAATGATTTTGATGGATGACAGAGCTCCTAACAATGAGTTTTATATTGGGCCCACTTATAATTACATGGTTTCTAATAATTTAAAAATTGGAATATATCATATTCCAAATGATCAGCATTGGGCAATCGGGACTGAAGAAGATTTGGATACTTACATGAGGAACAACAATGACTAAAGATTTTATAGTTAAGAATGACTTACTACGAGAGATTAGAACTTTTACAGAAGTTGATGATTTTGATTATCATGAAACTTTTTTTAATCAAAAATACCCAGGTATGTCTCCTTGGCCAAAAGGTGGAGTCAAAACTGAATTTAGTGATTGGAACAGATCTCAGCTAACTAAATATTTTATGAAAGTGGCAGCTAACGCAAAAGCTGTACTTGAAATTGGTGTTTGCAGAAATGACGGAAAATCATCAACTTGGTGCTTCTTGAATAATAAAAATCCAGACACATATTATTTTGGAGTTGACACAGAAGATAAATCTTTTTTAGATAGCGAAAAAGAAAATGTTTTTACTTTACAAACATCATCTTCCAATATTGAAGAAATTATGTCTTTTGTTAGATCTAAAGGCGTTGAAAAATTTGATTTTATTTTCATCGATGGTTGGCACAGTATCAATCAAGTGTTAGATGACTGGAAATTCACTCAATTTTTAACTGAAGATGGAATAGTTGGTTTTCATGATACTAACTGTCATCCTGGACCACTATTATTTGTTGATAATTTAAACCCAGAAAAATACAATGTAGAAAAAAAATGTACTACATATATTGTCGATTATGGAATCTCTTTTGTATCTAAAAAATGATAATTGATGATATCAAAAATATGTTTCGTGGATGGTTTATAGGAGACTTTGAACCATCTATATTGAAATCTAAAGATTTTGAAGTTGCAATTCTTTTTCATCCTAAAGGTGAAAAATGGCCAAAACATTTTCATAAAGAATCTGTAGAAATCAATGTTTTAATAACTGGAAAAATGATAATTAATGGGGAACTATTATTGCCTGGTAATATATTTCTTATTGAAAAAAATGAAATTGCTGACCCAGAATTTTTAGAAGATTGTACAATTGTATGTGTGAAAACTCCATCTATTCCTGGAGATAAATATGAGGTCAAAGAATGATTTTTGTAGATGAAATTGATTCAAACAAGTATATAAGGAGTTTTTATTTTTTAGAATCTTCAAAAGGTATCAGAGATGCAGCATGGAATCTTGCTATTGGGCAAAGTGTTGGAAATCCATTAGTTCGATTGGAAAGAGAAACAGATGAACTTTTTGCAAATCATTCTTGTGTGATAAAAAAGTGTTCTGATTTAAATACAAATTCTGGACGTGTAGAGATTGGTTTTCCAGTAGCTAATATTGATTTTGCATCTGATGGTATTTCTCAACTATTGTGTTTTCTTATGGGTGGACAGTTAGATATTGACACCATTGAAACATGTTGGCTTGAAAAACTTATTATTCCTGATTGGGTTATTGACAAATATTTCAAGTTGCCAAAATTTGGAATTACTGGAGCAAGAGAGTTTACAAAAACAAATGACAAACCTTTATTGGGTGGTATTTGTAAACCCAAGACTGGAATTAGCCCAAACATTCTTTTAGATATGGTTAAAGAAATGGTTGATGGTGGAGTAAATTTTATCAAAGAAGATGAAATTATGTCCAATCCAGAAGTTTGCCCAATTGAAAAGAGAGTATCTTTAATTTCGGATTATATCAGAGACAAGAATGTAGTCTATTGTTTCTGTATTAATGCAGATCCAGCTCATATTTTGGATAGAGTGAAGTTTGTTCATCAAGAAGGTGGCAATGGAATTCACATAAATTTTTGGTCAGGGATGGGAGTTTATAAGTCTGTAAGAGAATTGGATTTACCATTATTTATGCACTTCCAAAAAAGCGGAGATAAAATTCTTACAAACAAGAAACATGCATTTCACATTGACTGGAGTGTAATTTGTTACCTTGCAGGACTTATGGGAGTTGACTTTATCCACACAGGAATGTGGGGTGGATATGCAAGTGATGATGAAAATGATTTAAGAAATACCATGTCAATTTTACATGAAAGAAATGTTGTACCAGCATTGTCTTGTGGAATGCACCCTGGATTAGTCAATGCTGTCACTCAAAAATTTGGAGTTGATTATCTTGCAAATTGCGGTGGGTCTTTGCATGGACATCCGCAAGGAACAGTGGCCGGAGCATTGGCTATGAGACAAGCTATTGACAAAACATTTAATGATGAATATCTCGTAGCTATCAATAAATGGGGTTTTGTTAAGTAAAATATGTCAAAACTTGTCATTTTTGATTTAGATGGAGTTTTAGTAGAAGCAAAAGAAATTCATTTTGATGCTTTGAATTCTGCATTAAAAAATTTAGACGAAAAATATGTCATTTCGTGGGAAGAACATCTTAGAGCTTATGACGGCTTAAAAACATACGACAAGCTAAAACTCTTATCTAAATCAAAAGGCTTATCAGTTAACAAAGATCTTCAAGACAGAATTTTTATTGATAAGCAAAATTTCACATTAAAAGCACTCAACAATCTCCAGAAAAACAAAAAACTGATTGAGATTTTTGCCAAATTGAAAAGTCAAAATTTCAATATTGCTTGTTGTTCTAACTCAATAAAAAATACTGTTGATTTAGTTCTTCAAAAGCTTGGTATTGATAATTTTTTTGATTTAAAATTGTCAAATGAAAATGTCAAATTTGCCAAACCTCATCCTGAAATTTATTGGAAAGCAATGTCTCATTTTGGAGCATTACCTGAAGAAACATTAATTATTGAAGATTCTCCTACTGGATTAACTTCAGCATATAAGTCTGGCGCTAAAGTATTGAGAGTAAAAAATCCTGATGATTTTGATTTTGACAAAATATTTTTAGCTTATAATTCTGTCAAACAAAATATTGAAAAGTGGGCTGATCAAAAAATGAATGTTATAATTCCAATGGCTGGTCATGGTAGTAGATTTTCACAAGCAGGGTATACATTCCCTAAACCTTTGATAGAAGTGCATGGAAAGCCTATGATTCAGGTTGTTATTGATAACTTGAAAGTCGATGCTCATTTTATATTCATTGTTAAAAAAGAACACAGAGAAAAATACAATCTTGATTCAATGCTTTCTTTATTAGCTCCAGGATGCGATATTGTTGATGTTG